>Ga0157364_1001551_pt1 | contig 19780 bp, 10 predicted proteins | sample AttsexASBM2_FD_111476 | JGI IMG/M metagenome (GOLD analysis project Ga0157364, IMG submission 111476) | Fungus gardens microbial communities from leaf cutter ant in Ribeirão Preto, State of São Paulo, Brazil - Atta sexdens ASBM2 | ecosystem: Host-associated > Fungi > Mycelium > Unclassified ...
AATCGTATAGATATAAATGCATTATGCAAATAACGTAAATATAGTAAATATAGTTTCATAAAATTTCCATTTCAAGTAATAATTTTCTGGTATTAATAATTCTTATAAATATAGTATAATTTCCTGTATACAATAACTTTATCTTTTATGTATTTGAATATAAAATAACATTTAATAAAATAAATTACAATTAAAGATGTTATTTATCGTAACAAATATTTAGTAGCAATAGAACAATTTCTCTTTGAATCTTAGATTGTTGAATATATCTTAGCCGAAGGGTGAGATTATATTTATATGTTTTTTATATGTTTGTTATACGACAAATTTTTCAAACTTGTTGATAAGATAGAGAGATTCTCGAATTTCTCTGTCCTGCAATCATACCCATGAAATATTATCTTAGCCTTAGACTAGCTGTCTCTAAAAAAATATTTTAAATAATTTTCTTTTCTAAAATGTATTATGTGTTTTCAAAATAAATGCGATAATCAAGAGATTATATCATGAATTACATTGTACATCGGAAATAAAAAAAATATACTTTATGCAATTATGTTTTACATAAAACGTTAGTTTTTTGTATCTGCTCACCGAAGATCTATGAAGTTAACACGACATTCTATTAATATAAAAAAAAATAATGACAGTTTTTTTATCTACAATATTATTCGTTGCCACCGGACTTATCAGCCTTTGTCAATAGAATAAGGAGATTGACTCGCCATACTTTCGTTTTGCCATGAAGAAGTGAGAGATTTACAACATATATTTAGACATACTGATGATAGTTCGAAAACAAGCCAAAATGTCTATGCGTAATTAATTATATATCATTTTTCGATAATAAATGATTCTTATTTTTGCACTAATAACCATGTATATAACTCTCATTAGCCCTTTATTTATTTTTATATTTTGACATTCTTGAGAGTTCGAGTACTTGTCTTATTTGAAATAAAAGAATATCTATATATTTTTCTGCAATTTGTTTAATTATTTTTTATTATACAAGACTCAAGGATATATGAATATATCACGTACAATCCTTGCAAAAAAAATTAAATTTGGAAAATGTGTTTAATACTTACACTTTAAATAAACTATACTAAAGCACAAATTAAAAAAATATTACTATTTATTATTAAGATAACTTATGATCCAGATAGTAAACCATCACTAAATTTGTCGTTTTATTTTTAAATAATCTAATTTAGAGTAATCTGTAATTTTTTCATAATTTTGTTATCATTTTGAAAATATCTATAAAACATTCTTAAATGGAAAAATGTATATATATAGTCCGGATATATAAAAGTGATTACACCTCTGATTGCGAATAAAAAAATTGTATTGTTCATATGTTGCAAGCATTAATCTTTTCCACTCATTAAATCAAAATAAATGCGACAATCAAGAGATTATATCGTGAATTACATTGTACATCGGAAATAAAAAAAATATACTTTATGCAATTATGTATTACATAAAACGTTAGTTTTTTTTTTTTTTATGAAAACGCAATATATGTTGCTGTTCTATGGGTTGCTATAAATGGTTGCGTTCAACAGAAAAAACAGCTTTGCAACTGTTGTAAAATTCTTTAATATAATTGCCCTTAATTCCACTGGATCTAAATGTAAACCAATCATATTGAAGAATTTTATAGTTGCAAAACTCCTTTTTCTGAACGCAGCTAATTCTTCTATTCGAACGTGTCGAATGTGCTTTAATAGCCGGAACTATTTGTTTATCCTATATAGAACTATAGAACTATTGAAAATAAACTCAGAATTCTCAATATTTAATGAATTTTCACCAACTGAGATGCTAGCTTTACATACATGCTTATTAGCATAAAAACTGATTATCAATTCAATAAATGATATTACTTTAATTCTGCTCATGATTGTATTTTAAGATCAAAAAATATTTTAACGCGCGATTTACAAAATCAGATGTGTATATAAATTTACATAGAAATATTTAATCATTAAAATCCGCTTTGATCGAATATGGGATTTCATTTATTTAATTAAATTTATTTTTATTGGTCCAAATCCTTGTTATAATTGTTTACTGGTATGTATTAGATGAATACTGATTAATGTTATTAAATCTCAATTGAACACTTGGCATTTTATAAGCATACCGTCGTTGTTATTTTGATGCTTTATTTATTGTAATATTATATAAACAATTCATTTTTAATTTCACAATTTTTTAATAATATTTTTATAAAGGGCACTATATGTCATGCTTTAATGTATGCAAATTATTATTAATCCACATGTAGCAACTTATCCTTGGCAATGTTAATCAGCAGTTCATATAATATATGTATATCAAGATATTAATGGTACAGATTTCTTTGCGTGTTCTCTCGACAATATTTCTTTTATATATTGTGAAATTTTATGATAATTGAAACAATGAAGTAGCGCATAACACATGCCATTTAGTTCATTTTTATTTGTATATATATACATATATATATATCGTAAAAATTGTTCATATCGCAAACATTATAAAATTGTGTAAGCATAGTTGTAAGTGGCCTCAATCACTTAAAAAAAACCACTTATAAAAATTGATCAATTATAGTTAAATATTCTTCTCTATTCAGTTGGTGAATTTTTACAATTATGCTTACGTAGAATAGGCTTTATATGAAATATGCTTTAGGGATATTTTATTTAACTATTCAATTAATACTATTTAAATTCAGGTTGTTTAATAAATTACTGATTTTATTTTGATCGATTGATTGATAATAACATAATTTTATTGATTTTAATATTCTTTTTTATTTTAAAATAGTATGAACATTATAGAACACAGCTAGCAAAACAGTAACATGGTTAATTTGATATTTGAATTATTATTTTTTATAATAAATTTTATACATGCATTATTTTCATCAAATTTAAAGATTGGTATTCATAAAGTTTGTTTTTATATTAATACAGTCCTGTGCTTGATTAATAATACCTTAAAATATTATAAAAATATTATAAAATATTATTACAGAGCCGTTTTAGCATCTTAAGACTTATATTACTCTGTTACTGTTACAGTTATAAAAAAAAAACTACTAGTCTGTTATCGAAAGAAACTAACTATAATAGCATTACAAAAAACGAGTTATTTTCTTCAATCTCAGTCAAAAAGATTAATGGTTTTCACGAAAAAAGTGTAAATCAAATATACTTATACATTTTATTTCTATACATTTTACAGCATAAAACTACAATAGAAGCATGGATTACTCTAATAATTATAACATTTTGAAATTCCTATGTTGTGTAAAGAGATGTTTCTAAATATAAAACATTCAATAACTTATATGATTAACATTTTCGATTCTTTCTGCAATTATAAACCAGCATTCTTCTTTTTCATATCCTCAACAGATTTTGCGACAAGAGCTTCCCATTGTTCAGGTTTATTTTGTGTAAACCAATTCTTCGCCGCAGTAAACATTTCTTTTTGTTTTTCAGTACATTTTTTACAATTAGTTTGGATAATTTCGCTTATAATCCCTGAAATTAAGTAAAGAAAGCTCCTGATATATTGGTTTTCATAGCAAACATAAAATTCTCTCTTTCTTTTTTCTCAATTTTTTTCTTCATCATAATTAACAAATACGTAATATGTAATTAACAAATATGGAATATTGAAAAATCATGTTTGAAATAAAAAAAGATATTTATTACAATTTTTACAAAAATATATAAAATTAAAAAATAATTCTCTTTCGTCATATTTTAAAATAATTAGAAAATTTATCCAAAAATTAACGTTACAATAACCTCTGATTGTCTCAAATAAGACTTAATATTTCTTATGCATGAGTATATATATTTATTTTTAAATTGCGTTTGAATAATCTTTGCGCCAGTTTTTAGAAAAAAATTTGAAATATGTTAACTTTCAAATTTTTTTTGTTATATGTGTATATTTTTGATTAAGTCTTCTGATAGAAAATATGTTTTTCCCAAATTAAATGAAAAATATTTATTTATTCGGTTATTTTCTTTGTTTATGTTTATCGTTAAAAATTTCTTATACAACATTAATTATTCTGAAACTACTGATATATATAAACTTGGCAACTTGATTTCTAATTGAGAGATTAAAGAATTTGTCCTAAAAATTTATTCGTTGAAACACTTTAAGTGTAAGTATACCTTGAAAGAATGTCGCGTCTTTTGTTAGGCATGAACTCTTTTCCATGTAACAATTGTAATATTCTTCTCGCAATTTGTTATTTTGAAGGATACTTGAGATATCAGTATTGTCGAACCGATCGGAATAAAGTTCTTCCGCCAGAACGCACATCAGTACAATACCGATGAATACGATGTAGCTTGATCGAGCCATCATTTCTGTTATTTTTGCACTAACTTTTAAGAAACTGAACAATTGCTCAAATATGCATCTTATTTATACACTCGGCACGAGATAAAAACATTGACATGTAAGAATGATGAATACCTTGTAGAATTAAAGTAGCTTGTCTTATTGCATAATAAGAAAAAAATCAACTGCGATAGTGTCTTAAATTATCTTCTCGGTCATACAGATAATAAATTTGAGTATGTGTGGTTAATAGCAAATTTACGTAATAACGTAAATGTTTTCATGAAGTTTCCATTCCAGGTAATTTTCAATGTCTTATAAGTTAGCGGAATAAAATTAACAGAATTAATTCTAATTATTATTTTTATTTGTTGCTAAAAAATACCAAAGAAATAAATTTATTGCTCTGTAAGTTTACTTAAAAAATAATGTTTCGCTAAAGGAACATTAAGTTAGCGGAATATAATATATATAATAACAAAATTGTATATAACTAAGTAATTTAAGTTAAGTAATTGCTAATTTGTTTTTGTCGAAACATTTAAATTTTGTTGATTATGAAATAAATAACAACGAAAAATGTTTCAGCATGCAGACGATTGAAACAATAAAATACCAGAAAAAATTTGTTTCTCTCTTTGATATTGAGGGCTCTGGATATGTCGAAAGCAATAAATTCAGACTTCAATTTTAAGTAATTTCAAGTAATTTTTGCTGGCATTTTACTCTAATATCGCTGTTTTTCACATATTTAACAAATTCAAAACTTATATATTTTGAGAGCAACAAATTGTTCCGCTAACTTATAAGATGTGATCCTGAGATGAGAAACTAATCTAAAGTAGATATTCTTGATATAATATGATATTATTGTTCCGCGAGAAATATGATTATCTGTTAAGGATAATAATGTCTGTAATATTAATCATTGATAAATGTGTATAAAAACATTAATGGTAAAGAAAAATAAATTAAAACATTCACAAAATATTAACGCACACTTATACTCATAAATTATGTTATATATTATACACGTTATTTAAATATTTTTATACATTATTGCATATTTTTATGCATTACACTTACTCTATTTTGTGAAATTTAATTGTTTTTGTTTTGGAAAAAATTTCAGTTGATTAGACAAAGATAGAAATAATGTTTCATGAAAAATTAAGTTAAAGATTGACAGTCACGTGAAATATTAAATTAAATATGCATGTGTATATTAAGATGACTGTGCTATTAATTAATGAGAGAATAATAATATATATTCTTTTATATAAAAATTATATTTTCTTTTTTATGTGTGTGTCAAATGAGGATGTTGCAAATAAATATCTTAATTTGTATTGATAAAAGAAACGGTTACTATTTTCAAATAACAAAAATGAAATCAATTACACTTTTATTTTATTATTAATATTTATAACATCATACTACAATATAAACATTAATTGTAATAATTACATATATAGCATCTAAAAATTTCTTTGTTTTCTAAAGAGATGTTTTCGCATATTAAAGCTTTAATCATTTTATAGATTAATTCATTTTCGATTTTTTTTCTATACTCTCGTTCGTTATTTCAGCAGTTGTTAACAATTATGTACCCTGGTTCTTCTTTTTTAGATTTTCAATAGTCTTTGCGACGAAAGCTTCCCATTGTTCAGGTCTATTTTTTGTGTACCAATCCACTATTGAGTTCAATATTTCCTTTTGTTTTTCGGTACATTTCTTACATTTAGTTTGGAGAGCTTCGCTGGCAATCTCTAAAATCAAACCAAACAAAATTCTTGATATATTTTTAATTCATAGTAAGTTTTAATTCATCAGGTTTTAATTCATAGCAAAAATTCTCTTTCCTCTCTTTCTTTCTTCATCTTTTTTCTAATTAACATGTATGTATAATGTATGTAGAATATTGAAAAATTAAGTTAGAAATAAAAAATATTCGACAAATTGATATCTATGCAATTTTTACAAAGAATAAGATAAAAAATCTTCTATATTTTTAAGAAATCAGAAAATTTAGTCAAAAAATTATGATATATATTATAAAAAAATCTATGATTGTTCTGAATGAGATAGGTACGTAATGTTCTCATATATATGTATTAAATGTTTGCTTGTATTACTATTTCATTACATTTAATTATTTAAATAATGCAATCCTTGAGTAACTTTGTGTCAATTTTTAGAAAAAATTTGAAATATGTCATTATTTCACTTATTGCAATTTAAAAATTTTTTAATTATATATATATATATATATATATCTTTTTGATTAAGTCTTCTGAATGAAAATATATTCTTCTCAAATTAAATAAAAAATATTTATTTAGTAGTTTTTATCCTTATTGTTAGAAGTGCTTTATTTATACGGTCATTAATTATTTTAAAACTATTAATACATGTAAATTGTTGAGAAATAATGGTGATTTTTAAGTGTTTAAAGAGTCTGTCGTGAAAATTTATTTATTGAAATATTTTGTGAATAAGTATACCTTTAAAGAACTTCGCATCTGCTGTTATGCATGGCGCTGTTTCCATAAAGCAATTGTAGTATTGATCTCGCAATTTATCATTTTGGAGGATATCCTCAACATCAATGTGGTCGTATCGATCGGAGTAGAGTTCTTCCGCCGAAACACACAACAGTGCAATACTGATGATTGTCACAATGTAACTAAATTGAGTCATTGTTTCTTCTAGTTTCATACTAACTTATGGGATCGAGCGATCGTTTAAATATGCATCTTTTTATACATTGAACATGAGATAAAAAAGTATCACGTGACGAATGATAATATATACCTGATAGTAATAAAAATCGCATGTCTCTGATTGCTATTAAAAAACCTATTAATTATTTTAATCAATTTATCCTTTATTGACATGTATTATATAAATGTTTTCCCTAACTCATTAAAGTTTCTAGAAATTTTCATATATTAATAATTCTTATAAATGTAATATAACATTTCTTGGAATCAACTTTGCATTTATTTTAATGTAAAATAATATGTTATGATGAGAGAGAGAGCGAGAGAGAGAAAGAGAGAGAGAGAGAGATTTTATTTATTGTGATAAACATGCTAAAATTAGAATTGAACTTTTTGACAATAGGATAATTTCTCTTCAAATTTTAAATTTCAAATTTTATCGAATGAATTGCAGGCTCTCTTAAAATGTTTTAAATGACTATCTTTTCTCTGAAATATGTCACTCAAACAATTTCAAATATTACAATATCTGAGTCAGGTAAAGAAGCAGGGATTAGGTACAGATATTTTATACACATATATTAAAAAATAAAATCTTTTATTTTATTTGCATGATTATTATTTTTCATGATTATTATTTAGAGCAAATAAAAATGTTTATAGAATTATTAGCTTTAAGAATATCCCGATTCTGAATTTATTGCTCATTGTTTAAAAAATCAATTTATATAGTGTGCCGGTTCGTATACAAGAGTAAAGTACATGAAAGCAATTAATTTTGCTAGACCAGGCCTTTGATCTTAAAATGTTCCTAGAATTATTTGGTTATGTATTGAATACAATTGGATATACTGGAACAAAAACGTAAATTATTTTTGACACAAGAAATCTTATGAACTTGATTATATTATATTCAATGTTACATTAGATCTGTTTTTTTTTTAGTAATTCCTGCATTATTTATCTTTCCTTTTTTTCCCTCTATATTTTTGTCATTCTTTATTACTTTTTGTTACTTTAAAATTTATAATGACTTATATTATGATTATTGAATTTTAAATATTCTGTAAATAGAACAAAATTGCTTAGAAAATATACACATTATGTCAAAGCAAATGTTTTTAACATTATTTATTTATTAAAACTGCATTATATACAATAAAAAAATATCTAAATGCAACTTCTAAGGAAAAATTGATCAAATTATTTAACAGATATCTTTTATTATCTCTTCTTTTTGCACATTTTTTTCTCTTACGCATTACAAAGAATTTTAAGAAGAATACACAAGATATGTTGCAATCATTTTCTAGAATATTTGCTAGATATACTTTTTTTGATACACGAATTACGTGTTTTGCGTATTACATTGCATGTTTTGCGTTTTACATTGCGTGTTTTGCGTTTTACATTGCGTGTTGCATTTTGCACGTTTCGCATTTCGCGATCGAATCCTTCACTGCTTGAACGGAATAATTCTCTCTTCATATTCTGTATCTGTCTGTTTTATTTGCTGTCTGTTTTTTTTGTTTTCTGAATTAATACACTAGTACAATAAGTTGAAGTGAAACAAATATAAGTGAAACAAATATATATATTAAATAAAAATATAATTTGTTTCACTTTAACTAAATATATACCGATTCAGAGTGCAGTAAAAAACAAATCTATGGAATATGAAGAGAGAACTATTCCGCTCAAGCAATGAAATATTCGATCACGAAATGCGAAACGTGCAAAATGTAACATGCAATGTAAAACGTAAAACACGCAATTCGTGCATCAAATAAAAGAAAATATATCTAGCAAATGTTCTAGAAAAAACAAACCTTATATTATACTATATGTTTCATTTTAATTGCCTCAAGCAAATTATATATCTCGCAAAATATGGAAAATATGAAAAAATATTTCAGACAAAAGTTGCATGATTTCGTGCTCTATAAAGCTAGCAGGATCAAATCAGCAGAATCAAATCGGACCTATCGGAATTTTTAGTATTCATTTTGTACTAAATTGTACCATTAATGATACTTTTGTATCGTATGCGATTTCGAAAAAAATCATGACGTTGCTGACTTAAGGCAGGACCAATTGAAAATAAAAAGAAAAAAGAAAAAAAATATTAGAGATCAATACGATTGAATTTGTACTATTTTGTACTGCCAAAAACAATTCTGTATTATGTGTCATTTCCAAGAAAACAGTGATGCTGTAGTTTAATATTTAATATTTAATAGTTTAATATTTAAGCTAACAGGACCGTAAAGAAAACAACAGCAAACAAGAGCAAAAATTAACACGACTGAATTTGTACTAATTTGTATATATCATTGAAAATAAGTTAATTACATGTTTTCTCCTTAAATGACTTTATTAGTATATATCATTGAAAATAAGTTAATTACATGTTTTCTCCTTAAATGACTTTATTAGTATATATAATACTTACAATTTATGAGGCATTCCAGTCACCTTTAAAATCGTCATTTTATTTTTTTTTTAAATTTGCTAATATATCTTTTATTTTACAAATAAAAATATAAGACACGTTTCGCGAAAAAAATTTTTTTAATGAAATTATTATTGACGCTGTAAATTTCATAAACTTATAAAAAGCTCATGCTATGTTCGCTCATGCGAACATTCAAATTATTATATCATTCAATTATTAGTTGTATAAAAAAAATGCAAAATTATCTGAAATTAAAATCAGATTTTTAATCTCTAAAGAAAATTTTGCATTTTTTTTTATTTTAATATTAGCAATCATTAGCTTCCTGGTATTTAATTAATTATTAACAAAGACGCACTGGCATTCCTTGGGAGTTTAAGAATATCAGATCAAAGTGTAATTATTTGCATGCATATGCTAATAGTATATTTATAGATATATGAGGATAATTGTTGCATTGTGATTATATAAAAACTATTATCTTCTTTTATGCGTATTTATTAAATAAGGATATTGCAAAAGTAATAGTATCGACAAAATTAATGATTATGATTATTTTCTATGACTGATTATTTAAGAAGATAAAATCTCAATTGCTTTTTATTTTATTTCCAATATCTATAACATAATACACACACACACACACACACACACGCACACACACACGCACACACACACACACGCACACACACACACAATAAGGTTTCAGCGTAACAGATTTTTAGACCCTTTCTACAATTAAAAAAAGATTGAAAGGTGATTATCTATCTATTTTATGCAGTTACAACATGCGATAAAAAAATTTGAAAAATTATTTTTAATATTATAAAAATGTTAGATCATCTTGAATTTTAAATAGCAACGTACAATTTTTTTTTCCATATAATATTATGAGGATCTTCAAGACGAATTCAATGCACTCAAGATAGTCACTTTTATGGATATTTTATTGATTTTATTGATGTACATAAACATATAATATTTATTACAAATACTCCTTAATAAAGGAATATTTATGTGAATTTATTAATTCAAGTAAACAAATTTTATTGTTTTTATTGATATTTAATGTTAAATTTGCAGCATTATAAACATAAGTTATTGAAGAAAAACTGTAATTTGTAAGCAAATGTTTAAATTGCTTGCCTCTTTTTGTAACACAAAGTTCTGTTCTCATTAATAAATTAGTGTGCATAGCAGCTATTATTATACTATTTTGATCTAAAGTTGCATACAAGCTGTAATTATTCTTTTTTGAAGGTCTTGAATATTATTTATTGGTATATATGATATATAAAAGATTTCAGATGTCTCCATAAGAAAAAATCCATCGGATATAAATCCGAAGACCGTACTGGGGTTATCGGACTGATCCATACTTGTAACACGATTTTCAAGGATATCCTGAAGATAATTTTGAACTATTCATGCATTATGGGCAACCGTCTTGTTGGAAACTCATTCCCCCATCACAGGAAATATTTCGCATTAACTTTGGCAATTGTGAATTGAGAAAGTGCAAATATCTGTACGATGTTAAATTTTCTTCGTAAAAATATGATCCAATTAAATAACAATTTAGTATATCGCATCAGACGTTAATTTTTATTAAAAAAAAATGAAAATACGTATGTAGATTAAAGGAGAAAAGAAATGATAAAACATAAGATCAAATTTAATTAGAAAATTCCATTATCGCGTCCAATGCGGATTTTCTGATTACCAGAAATGTTGATTACATCTATTGACTATACCGTATTATTGATCAATTTTGACTCATTCGTCCACATAATTTTATCTAAGAGACAAAGATTTACTTCATAAACAGTAGCAAGCAATGCTAGAAATTTTAAATGTCATGTCTCATCAATTGGACGATGAAATGTTGTAAAAACGTCAACTTAAATGAATGATATTTATTTTCTATAAGTATTTTATGTACACTTCCAACTAATATATTCGCTTCAGCAGAAACGAATCGACGGATTTGTATGAAAATAAGCCACTGCTATTGCAGAGTTATTATTATTCGAAACAACACTTTGATTAGAATGTTTTCCATCAGGAAATTTATTGCAATTTTCTCCAAACACTGTTCAATGTTTCTAAAAATTTTTTCTGATGGATGATTTCTATCTGGATATCGTTGTATATAAAAAACTGCAGCTTCATTGGAATTTTTTCTGCATTCACTAAATATTAAGAACATGTCTTTTTCCGAATTAAAATAACATTGCTGTTATTAGAACAATTAATTCCGTTTCAAAAAAAGAAGAATATTAATAATTATGATGAATATCATGAGTTTAAAATACAAAAGTATTTCCACAAAACTTTCAGTATTTATATCCACACGTTTTCCGGATAAATTTGATATTAAATATCAATAAAATCAATAAAATTTATTTACATAAGTTCACATAAGTATTTATTAACGAGTATTTGTAATAAATATTATGTGTCTACTTATATTAATAAAATCAATAAAACATCAATAAAACTGACAATCTCGATAGTGCGTTGAATTCGTTTTGAAGAGCCCTACAATATTATGGAAAAAAAAATTGTAATTGGTGTTATTTAAAAAATTCTACAATATTATGGAAAAAAAATTGTAATTGGTGTTATTTAAAAAATTCAAGATGATCTTGACTTTTTTTATTAAAAAAAATTATTTTTGAACGCATGTTATAGCTCGCATAAAATAAATAGATAATCACCTTTCAATCTTTTTTTTTAATTGTTCGAAGTGTCTAAAAAATCGTGCGGATCATTACGCTGAACATCCTGTATATGTGTTTTCTTTTTCGTATGCTTATTCAATGGATGATTTGTAATCACATTTTGCATCTTTTCTCTGTTCCTCGCTGTATATATCAGTTCTTCCACTGTGCGCAGTTCTGTCCATTGTCTTATATTACAGAGCCAAGATAACTTCTTACGTCTCACTCCTCTTCTTCCTTCGATCTTTTCTTGTATAATTCTCTGTAGCAATTCATATTTTGTATTGCACATGATGTGTCCCAAATATGCCGTTTTCCTCTTTTTTATCATAATCAATATCTCCCGATCCTTGCCTATCTCAAAACATTTTCGTTGGTGGCCCTCGCCGTCTACGGTATCTTAAGTTCTCTGCCATAAATCCACATTTCAAAGGATTCGAGTCCATTCATTTCGAAAATCATCCCTCTATTTCATATAAAAGTTCAGACCATACATAACATCTAATGAATTTAATTCTCAGATTTAGATTGAAGTTATTAGTGAGGACTTTTTCAAATTTCATGAATACTTTGCGAACCATCTCTATTCGGTATTTTACTTCTGTTTCTGGCATCCAACTTGCTCACTCGCTCTATCAATCTGTCTTCTAGCGTGTAATTTCCATTTCTGAATACATTCGGTTCTCAGATTCTCTAATAACCATGAAGTTTTTCTTAGTATTGATGTTTAATCTCTGTCTTTACTGTGTTGTTCTATCATGTTAAGAAGTTGTTCCAGATTGTCCATGTTGTCTGCAATTAACATTGCATCGATCTACATATCGAATGTTATTCAATCATTCTCCATTGATCTTTATGCCCTTCTCAATGTCCTCAAGCGCTTCTTGGAAAATAATTTGAGTATAGGAAGAAGTGAGAGAACACATTCCTGTCAGAACACGTCTCTGCATTTTAACTGCGTTAGTTTTCTCTCCATCAACCCTGATTTGTACTTTTTGGTTCCAATATGAACTTTCGATATATTGGATGTTTTTTGTATTTATATTTACAGTTTTTCGGAGAACCTCCAAGCCTGAGATGTTGCATTCTATCGAATGCCTTCTCATAATCTATGAAGCACAAACATACATCTTTCTTCTGTTCATTTTGCATCAAAACTTGTGTTGCCACTATTGATTCTCTTATATCTAACCTCTGCCTGAACCCAAACTGAGAGTTACTGATCTCTTCTTGCCTTTCTTGAAAATTATGTGATGTAAAATTTTTAGAAATAATTTTAAAGCATGACTCATAACACTGATCAATCTATGGTCTGCACATTTCTTCGTATTGTTCTTTTTTAATAAAAGAACAAAAATCAAGGAAATTCATTGATTAAAATACATTCTTGTGTCCTATATTTTATTGAAAATTTTAAGAAGAAGCATCATTCTTTTCTCATCCAATAATTTTAGTAGTACCGATAGCACTTCATCTGGACCTGTTGCTTTGTTTGTTTTTAAGGTTTTAAGATTTTTATTGCTTTTTCAATTTCCCCCTTTGTGATTGGTAGGAACAATCCAGTGAGATTGTCGTTATTTATATATATGTATATGTATATATTCATTCATTTATTCTTATTTTTTATTTATTCTCATCCAAATATTTATCTTGATTTTTTCGAGACGAGAAAAAACAGATTGTTATATAATACTAATCTTAATTTGTTACATAATACTAATCTTGTTTAATTTTAGACGATATGAAAAGTTTCAGGACGAAATTTTAATATTCTCGTCAAGAATAGCGTAATAATCTATTACAGGCCAATTCCCATTAGCTCATTGTCTCTTTTTATTTATTTGCATTTTCATATATTTATTCTTTTTTCCAGATACTGCTTGTTACTCAGTTAACCGACGTGATGGATGTTTTAACAGGATTGGTGAAAAAAACTGAGAATGACTTTAAAAAAATAAACAAAAGATTGGGAAGAAAACAGGAGGGATCCGGATAAAAATTCGAATAATGCTTCATCGCTTTTGTGATGCATCAACGGCAGTGAAGAATTGAAAATTAATAAAATGATTCAGTTATCTATTAAGAATTGGCATTATAATGAAAAGATATGATAAATGAATAAAGATATATGTGCAAAAATTACTCCTTCTCTCTGCCATTCCTTCCTCTCTCTCTCTCCCTCTCTCTCTCTCTCTCTCTCTCTCTCTCTCTCTCTCTCTGTGCACACGTGTTATTTTGTCGCTAATTAGACTGTTTTTCTACCAGTTGCTGCCCTGTGCGGGCTTCTTTTTCAGAACTGCGGTTGAGTGTACCTTCTGCTTGACGTTCTGCTTAGCATAAGTCTTGGATTACCATAGTCTTGTGGCTCTGATATCGAATTTTTCTGTCCTGTTTTGTATAAATTGCTTTATATCTACCTATCTATATAGCTACCTATCTGCCTGCCTGCTGTCTGATTGTGCATGCGTGTTGCGAACTTGTAGGCCCTATCGTGTGGCGAATGATTCCTGTATTACCGATGGAGAGAAATAGGAAGTGACTCTGCGGGACTAAGGCGCGGTCTTGTCAAACGGCCTAGTGCATCGAATATTTTGGCGGATAGATCTGCTTTGGAATCTATCTATCTACCTTTAGAGTAAATTCGTTTAGAGTTTTCTGCATAGGCAATATGAGCTGGTCAGCAGAATCATTCTGACTAGTAAGGAAACGGCGAAGAGAAGGGGTCAGGTTGACGCTGCGTTGCGTGCCTGCAGGGATGGTTTCTTGGAGGTATCTACTGTTCTAGTAAATTTGTTGGATGAGAGATCGAGCGGATTTAACGTAGATATTACAATATTAAAAAAGCAAGAAGCCTTAATTGAACATGATAATACTGATCCGATCCAATAAGGCTCGTAATAACACTAATTCAGCCTCGTACGCATCTGCGATAAAATCGCTCTCGCCTAAGATTTGCATGTTCCGAAGTCCGATCTTAGAGGTGCCTACATTCACTAGCTTCTTTGTAGTGCCCGAAAAGAACCACGCAGACAGATTTGCATCTTCACAGAACATCAAGAAGATTGTACTTGACGTGCTTAGGTCGGCGCAGTGTTTCCTCAAGGTCAACAGGTTGTCGTGTATACACTAAATAAAAATATTAGAATCGAGGCAAACACATCAAATCTGGCTAAATTGAAGTCCTGTATGAAACTGGCGAATATCGGGCTTAAGATGATGGAGAATATAAAAATGAATCCTCGGATTATAGTTCATAGTGTGCCCACCGAAATGACATTAGAAGAAATCAAAACGGAAGTTATCGCTCAAAATCTTGAGGGGATTGCGGATTCTGATCTGAAAGTTACATACATTTATAGGTCAAAAGAAGATTACGAGTTGTGTCTTGGAGATATCGCCTGTAATTCGAAGGAATCTAATGAAGAGTGGTCGTATCTATTTCCGTTATGCTGCATGTAAGTTTGCTGATCATACGCAAACTACAGAATTTTAGATGTCTAGTCTTTGATTAAAGATTACAGTCTTTGGGCTGCGTCCTTGTGTGAACACTATTCTGGGCATGAGATGAAGAATTGTATTAAGAAAATGAACCCGCCAAAATGTGGTAACTGTGCACACACGAGAGGTCCATTATCGAATGACTTAACACACTCTGCGATTGTTGCTATGAAATGTCCAATTTTGAACAATAAAATTAAAGATAAAATTGCATATATTAACTATGGCTAATTTACGAGGATGTTCTGACAACTTAAAAATCTATCATGTTAATTGTCAGTCGTTGGTGGCACACTACGATAAGTTTTATAATTTTTTTACACTTTGAATTATCACATAATTTGCTTGACTAAAACGTTACTAAGACACTTAGATCTGAAGTGTTAGATATTATGATCAACTTCCCTGGCTTTTTGTTGTTCAGATGGAATAAAGTGGACATGATGGTGGCCTTTTATTTTCATAACTTCGAGGCTTCTCTTCTCAAGTGTTTGGAGATTGGTCGTTCTGGTAGGCCTGAATTCTTGAATCCCTTGCTAAAATAAGATTCGAATCTACATCCAATCTTCTGTTTGGAGTGATATATAGACCTCCAAACATTGAGTACCTGAATGAATTTCAAAACCAATTTTTGAATCTTCAAATTAATTATGGGCACTCTATTATTCTTGGGGATTTCAATACCGATGCTCACGGATACGTATGATAGTAAGCAATTGAAAAATTTTGTCGATTCTGCTAATTTGTACTGTGTACTATATCGGATCATGCATCACTTGAGAAACTCCAGCAGCTTTACTTGATCTCTTTATATCATTGATGACAGTGCGTAAATGATTTTTGGCCAGCATAGCATGACATTTCTTTCGACTCATGATCTTATATACATCAGGTACAGTATCAGGATACAACGATGCTCAGACAAATTCGTTACGTGTCATAACTTTAAATTTTTCAACAAGGTCTTTCTCTTTGAAAAATAAGACCTGCCCTGATTGATGTTGATTGTAGAAAGATGCATTGATCAGAAGGTGGACATGCTAAACTCAAAACTACTTGCTTGTTAATAATAAGCATGCATCACTGCAGAGAATTCCAAAAATGCTTCATTACTGCTGAGCTCAGGAGGGCAATGCTGGAGAGAAATCTTGCCAGAAGAATGTAGCGCAAGAGAGATGACATAAACAGCTATCGGAGTTTCAAGCTGCTCCGAAATAGAGTGCAAACCACAGTGAGAACGGCCAAAAGTGACTATTGTCAACATTCTGCGACTCTTTTACCGAGGAAGTTTGGAATAAGTTGAAGCATTTTAGTCTTGTTAAGACCAAAAATAACAGTTCACAACTTTAACATACAGTGGATAAACTAAATGTTTATTTTGCTTAGGTCGATAGACGAAGTATCTCGGATGAGAAGAAAAATTTGACGATAGGAAATTTTATTGGAATTATGTTACTCCGATGGGCATTAATAAAGTATTTGATTTCATGAGATCTAGCACGGTTTATTCTGAGTCTCTCCTAGATTGTGGCGCCTTGCATTTTGTCTATTATGGAGCACATTTTTAACTTTTCATTAATACGTTATTTTTCCTATCCGGAAGTGGAAGTCTGGGGAGGGATGTGTTTTATTCCTAAGAGGAATCCTACAGCTGTTAATAATTATCGACCAATTTCAATACTTCGTACGCTCTGGAAGACGATGGAAAGAATTGTAATTGTAATCGGCAAATTTATTCTTTCTTAGAGAAGTTCGACTTGTTTAATTCATGACAATCTGCCTACAGAAAGATTCATTCTACACAAATATGTTTAATCAATACACTAGATAACATCAGCTATGTTGCGGATTAAAGGAGAGTCTGTTTTATTCGATTTCTCAAAAAACTTTGAGTAAACCATGGAATTCTAATAAAAAAACTTAGAGGTATGCGCCTCTCTTACTCGGTGCTTTTATGAGTTGCACTTCACGGGTAAGATAGTATCGAGTCCATTCCTGCGGAATTCCATTACTATTGGTATACCATAGCTCTGTTGTTGGACTTGTGCTCTTTATCCATAAAAGTTTTTCATAAAAAAAAAAACCTTGAATTAGTCATCAATATTCTTTTCGACAATGGTTATCCTTTAGATTTTATTTTCGTTAATATGAAAAAAAGAATGAAGAAAAGAAACATCTGATTAATGGTGGATTGTTACAAAACTACAAAAAAAAAGAAAAAACTAAGAGAGGCCAGCAATTCAGTTTTTTTTTCAATTCAATAAAAAAATTTTTTATGTATCGTATATACCAAATGTCTCAAATGCGATCACTTCATTTATTAACAAATCTGCCTTAACTGGATTTAGATGTTTAAATAGATTGAATCCCTTTGTCAAAGTACACAAGGACAAACTCGACAAGTTTTCCTCTCAAAATATAGTCTACAAAATTAATTGTAACAATTGCGAAGTCTCGTTCGTTGGGCAGACAAAAAGACAACTTAAAACTCGCATTAAAGAACATAAAAGCAATATTAAGAGTGATTCATCGACACATACGTCACAGAACACATATTAACTTACCATATAATCATATTTTTAATTGGGAAGACAAAACAATTTTGGATATGAAACTAATTACAATAAAGGAATGATTTCAAAGATGTTGCATATTAAAGAACAAAGCATAAATTCACAAAAAGATACAGAGCATCTCGACGAGTCTTATTATTATTTATTACAATCTCTAACAATGGATAAATAATAACAGTTTTGATATTGGGTCTGTCTCCGTATCTTTCCATCTGTGCGTTTGACTGAGCTGGAATAATTGCATTGATTTCTCGATTTTGTAAATTCTTGATTTCCATTTTTTATAATATTAACCATTTTTTAATATTATTTTCTTTTTAACAATCATTAAACTACAAAATCAAAACTTTTATTTCACTGACCCTGATTTTCGCTAAACAATTAAGTTTGATAACTAGTCATTGAGAAAACAATTGACAATTATTATGACCATGGTTCGACGTTTGCTTTGGGACTATCAATTAGTATGTTACAATATTCCAAATAATTTTATATACAAGATGCTCAAGATGTGCGCAACATTTTTTAGTTATGACAATATTATATTAGCGACTACTCAATACTTTTGCGTTATGTAAAGATAATATTATATTAGCGACTAGATTATGTATTAATGTTAACGATTTTATGCTGAAGAAGTAACCTGTGGTCACGAAATGCACAATTATATATATTAATAATTTTTTACTTATTTAATTAATACATCTTTATTTGCTCGATTATTAACCTTATTCTTTACGCTTCTGCTGTTACAGAATGTATTTAAAATATACAATTGGTAGGGGAGGAGGGGGGGGGGTTGAACGCCAGAAAGAAATGTATCAAGTTAAAAAAGAATAAAGTATGAGATTTCAATTTCTTTCATTTTAATTTCTTTCGCCTTTCTCTATAATTAAGAAACGGTCAACAATGATAGCTGTTCAGTAATAATATATAATTCAATAAGTGTTTAATAGCTACTCAATAATAGTTTTAATAATAGTTTTAATGATTCGATAATTAGGGATGCTTGGCTATTTGTAGTACATTACTTAAAAAAAATTATTAGTGGCTTAATTAAAATCTCATATCATTTAAAAGATCATTGAATAAATATCTATTTAGTAAAATCGCGTGCGAAATAAATAAGAAAAATGAACGTGGCAGAGAATATAATGGGAAGAAAAGAGAGTGCAAATACTACAGTAAGTGTAGACCGCACAGGGATAGAGAGGATAACGGGAGAGAGAAGACAACGGGTTAGAAAAACAGCACAACGGGCGAAAGAGAAAATGAGCAAATCCTTTTCCCCCTCTAACACACTTCCCTCTCCTTCAAACTTAGCGCTGTGTGCACTCTCCTCTCTCATTCCTCACACACACACACACACACACACACACACACACACACACACACACACACACACACACACACACACACACACACACACACACAAACAAACACAAA
>Ga0157364_1001552_pt1 | contig 19779 bp, 6 predicted proteins | sample AttsexASBM2_FD_111476 | JGI IMG/M metagenome (GOLD analysis project Ga0157364, IMG submission 111476) | Fungus gardens microbial communities from leaf cutter ant in Ribeirão Preto, State of São Paulo, Brazil - Atta sexdens ASBM2 | ecosystem: Host-associated > Fungi > Mycelium > Unclassified ...
CAAGTTTTTTCTCATCGTTTGCGGATAAAAGTTACTATATTAACTCCGATTGTATAAATATATTATAATACTGCTTTTTTTAATATTAATTTTAATCTTTATATAATTAATCTTTTTATATAATAATTAAATAAATATGTATATATATATATATATATATATATACATATATATATATATTATAATACTGCTGCATTAGTTTCAATGTCGAACCAACATGAGCGTTTACTTTACAAACAAACAAATCGCTTTAATATTCCGCGGTTATATTTGCGATTTTTTAAATAAAATTTCTTAAACTTTCTTTATTTTTCCGTACATACATATATGTACTCGCGTTCACATACATACATAGATGCCTCTTCAATATCTATTTATGAAATATAATTAAGGTAGACATTTCCTAAAATAATCTTTTCGCTAAACAATATATTTAAAATGCAATAACAAATATTTTAGCTTAATATCTTTCATAATTATATATTTTCTTAATAACATTTATTCGTTAATTATTATACAAATTATTATTCAAATTATTATACAAATTATACACTTTCTTAATAATTTTTATCTTAATAATATTTGTTAATATCAAATTATCCAGTGTGTTCTTCGTTAAGTATTAAACAACTTAGGCATCTTATCTTCTACTCAAATAAATTATAAATATCGTCGGCAAAATTCACTTGTGTTTACGGTGCTATCCATCAGGACGCAAGCCGGCATGCTGCCTCAGAATTTCGAGAGACAACCATATTGTGAATTCAAAACTGTTTTATACAAAATGTCCAAAAAACATCACCATTTTTTCTTCTACAGATTTTTAAGTAAAAATATAAATTTTATCTTTTATCATTTTTCAAGATAGCATTTTTATGTTTATCATAGATACATAAATTTCGAACTGGACGTCGAATTACTGAATGAAAACAATAGCGATAATTTAAAAACACTTAAGCATTTCTTGCGTACGTCAGTAAGAGAGTTATGTATATTTGTATGTTATTATATATTTCAATATGTGGCAATAGATAAGTCAATGATTATATTTAAATAGTAATCTATCATCCGCTTGTCGCAATTTATTATGTCAATATCGGATAAGGATAACATATAATATATAAATTAATCATAATCATTTTCATCGATATACTCTATTTATTCTACTCTCATTTAATTTACGAACATGTAATTTTAACAAACTTGTACACTCTATATTCATATACATATATTATGATATATTCAAAACTCTCTCTCTCTCTCTCTCTCTCTCTCTCTCTCTCTTTCTTTCTCTCCTTCTTTTTATATTAGTCTTAATCTTTATATAATTAATCTTTTTATATAATAATTAAATAAATCAATTTCAATATAATACTTTAAATGTTATACATTATAGAAAACGTTTTTATTTTTAGATTACTTGAAGATTTTATTATTTAAGGAATTTTTAAGAGGAAGGGGGGAAGGGTATCAATATTTCCAGTACAAAAAATATATTTTGAATAATAAATAGTTAAATAAAAAACAAGAATTGAATAAAAAAATATTAGACAATATTACGAGAAACAAACATAATTGTAAAAAAAATATTCGTTTATTATAATTAATTTATTGTAATGTATTTTTTGTTAAATCTTTTAATTTGTATTTTGAATATTTGAAAAAACATTGTAATTTATACAGAAATATCATTTGCATGATTTGCGACTTGTAAACCTCACGCAAAAACACACTATTAGTTTCCGTAAGTAGATGTACTTTCATAAATATGGAGTCATAATTAATGTAGTACTGTATGTTAATGAGGTGTCGGCTTACGCGAAGAGAAAAAAAAATTTGATTCTAGCTGGAGAGGATAGATCGAAAAGGAAAAAGAGGAAAAAAATTATGCGCATCTTGTTTAAGAATTAATTGATCATTATACACATTTAATACTATGCATTCCAAGTTAGACGCAAGCAACTTATATGTTTAAGAAGAATTTTAAACTTTTTTTTTTCACAGAGAGATAATAAATAAAAAATGTATATTAAAATATAGCATTATTAATTATTATTGCGTGAATATGCATTAATTACTTAATACTGTCATTGTAAGATTCCTTTGCAGTATTTTTTGGCTACATTCGAAAATTAACGCTCTCTATTATTTAACAGTCGATAAATTCTGCTCACTTACAGTAGGGGTAACTTTCAATCTGCGTTGCTTCGTCTTTACGTAGCTTACAGAGATCCAGGAACTTCGGTGTAAAAGAGAGGCGAGAAGTTCGATAATGAAATTACTGGTTTCACAGTACTGCTCAGAACTCGCCATGGAAATGTGAAACCTTCGACGTGCCGTTCCACTCAGAAAATTCTTGCCGGCTGCGCAAGAACGTTATTCACAGCATTCGCATCGCGTAAAGTGCGTTACGCAGGATGCTTGCTAGAAACTTCATGTTCGTGAGAAATGTTTTTCCTTTGCCAAAAGTTCTAAAAAGCGATCGGAAAAGAGAATCTCGTAAGAATTGAACAACAACGATTGCATTTAACAACTTTTCTTTAATTAATTTTTTTAAATGTCACTAACGTATATTAATAAATACTTATATACAATTTAGAATAAGAAAGATCATTAGAGACAAGAAAACAAGAAACAGAACTTTAGAAAACAAGTAATTTTATAGATATTCTCGTATTCTTTTTTTTGTATAAAACAAACTGCTATCTAACTTTAACAGAATATCTTTATTATTTTTATATCTTTTATTTCAGATCTTTCAAACAATCAAGATTCTCTATTAAACAAATAATGCAACGCTTGAAATTCTCTTTCATGAGCGATACTTTGAAGCAGAAATAACAATTGATATCTTTGTTAAGTTAAAAAAAATAGCACTAAAAATTGCATTTAAATGCGAAGCACAAACCATTAAACGCCATGGCACAAAAGTTAACCGGCATTTACGTTCACAATCTCTTTTCTTTTTTTCTTTTTTTTCTTTAAAAGAAGCGATCGAGAGGAAATGGATGCAAGGAGATACTCGAGATCAGTGACAGCAGACAGTTTCCAATTGTGTTGTATTCCACTTCCTTTATGTTTGCTGAAGTGAACTTTGGGGCCACTGTCGGTGTAACTTTGGCAATAAAATTACAATCTATCGACGTTCTCTTCAGAGGCTGCGATAGAAACGTAACGTCTTCCATTTTTCATTCCCCTTCTCTATCGTAACTTCATCCTCTTAGAGACGAATTATCTTCTTTTCTCGATTATGGCACAAATCCTTCTTTCGATGCTCCTGAGATATGTAAGCTGTCCGCAAAAGGATGTAAAAAGACGATAATTTTCTTAAGATTCTCCTAGCATTCAAGGAAGATACGGAGAACATACTTATTCGTATCCTCATGATCCTTGCATCTCTCTTGGGCATTAGAAGCCATGTAATCTTCATAGATATATTTTTCTCTTTACCATACGATGGAAAAGTATTACGATCCATGCTTTTTCTCACGCAGCAAAGCAAAGCACCTTTTCGGTGGTAAATTCAGCACATTCGGAGACTCGCTTCTTCAGCTGGAAGCCCACTTACCAGTCGTCGAGCGCGAACAAAGTTTCGAGGCCGGGTCAAACTCGACGAGGAGATCTTTAGGAATCTGCGAGTTTTGTTCTATGGCTGAAGATTTAAGTGGAAGAAACCTATTCCCATCTCCAGCTTTACTTTAGAATCCCCTCTTCCACGATCTTCCTTCTGGAGGACCAAAAGCTCAAGCATCTTTTTTATCGCAAAAATAATATCGATTCTCTTTCTGACCTGACAAGATTCCGAACAATTCCGAATTAACGAATTATTGTAAGTTCAATGACAGAGGAAGTATGAAAAAGAGAGAGAGAGAGAGAGAGAGAGAGAGAGAGAGAAGAGAATCTTGCCATAATAGTGATTTTGAACTAATGAACTTTTATTTCATTAAACTAAAATTACCTATTTAAAATTAAACAGCGAGATATATCAAAATATTAGGTGTGGGAAAAAGTTTTTTTAATGCCATCTAACAGGAAAAACGCTACGAACTTTTTCCCACACCTGATAATTTTTTAATTTTGAAATTAGAGCTCTATGTTTTATATGATAATGTACAAGAAAAATTTCAACATCATCAGTGAGATTTTTCCTTAGCATACTCGACATTGAAGGGATTAAGCTTAGTTGTTTCGTTGAGACACTCAGTTTTTACTCAAAGCTTTTCAAGAAGTTTTCTCTAGCTGTTGCAGCTTTAAGCAGCGTTAATCCTCTTGCCATGGAAAAAGGTCCTAATGCCTTAGTTACGAGTCCTCAGAGGGAAAATTCCTCACCTATATACCGGGACTGGTTTCCCTTGCCAGCTGTTATCCAAACGAAAACGCTTACAACGGCGTTTAAATTTCGCCCTCAACGATTACGATGAAGTCTCGAGATCCAGAATAATAAGCACACGATTCGTCCCAAAAGGGTTAAATCTCGTGCCCGCAAGGTGATTTCCATAAAATGAAATTAATGATGTTTTATCTTGGTTAATTACAAGCGAGAATCTCATCTTTACGCGAAGTAGAAATGTGTCGCATCGTTCTATCAATGCTTCTAATTTGATAACTTTGAAGAAATCGTGTAACAATGTTTGCGCGGGTAAAATATTATTCGCTTTCCGAATAGCATCGCGGTATTATTTGAACAACGAAAGTGTGTTAGCATATATATAGTATTATTTAATATAAATATAGTATTATTTAAATAAAAATAGAAATTGTTCTTTTGTTCTATATATATATATTTAATATATATTTAATATATAAAATATATAGAATTGCATTAGATTAAATCATTAAATCGAGCTTATTTTTAATTATAAAAGATAAAATATATTCTAATCTAGATATATCAATCTAAAATTATTTTTATAAAATGTTAAATATTTTGGAACTGTAACAATTCAAAGTTGGCATTTGTATATTGTACATGCTGAAATTTATTCGAAAGTAGATTGCGTTCAATTAGAAGCAAAACGTAAGTCAATAATATATATAAGCATGTACATTATTTCTCATCTTATTGTAAAATATGACCAGTTGCAGTGGAATTAGTATCAAGATACTATTCAATTTCGTATAGAACTAATGAACAAAAAAAGACATCGCTCACATAATTTTCTTCTTACAACGAGTTAGTTTTCTACCAACAATAAATTCTCAGACACTTTAACTAATGCAACCGGAACAGCACATTGGTCCAAACATCATCCAACGTCCGGCAGTAAATCACCTTACGAAGTCAGCCGTCTTCGACGATGGTATGGGGTAAGTAGCATAAGTTTCCGATCTTTTTACATGCTCACGCGTAACGACTTACGACTTTACGAGAAAGTTTCATAGGAGAAAAATTCTCGCGGCAGCTTATCCTTCGAAGTCACCTTAATCCAATGGGACGTTTCAACCCTCGATTACTATGGTTAAGTTCAAGTAAAGTACCTAGGTGTTATGAGAAAGATGGGGCTTTGTTTTATCCTGATAAATAGATAGCGTTATATACTTTATATTTCTATATAAGATATCTCAAAGAAGAAAAAATAGAAATGTCTTAAAAACATGATGGTTTTGTGGAAAGTATTTCAAATAAAAATGTTTTAATCATTTTTTATATAAAATTAAGATATGATTGTTAAAAAATAAGTAAAGATATTTTATATTTCATCCTCGAATATAGAATGTGAAATATCTCGTAAAATATTCATTTTTTTCGGTAATTTTATCTGAATATTTTTTATATATAGAATGCCAAAAAATCAATTAACTTTATTTTAATTACATTAACTACTACTCCATTACTTATATTAACAATACAATTATGTTTTTTCTTTACATATGTGTTTTTTATATTATTATCAATTCTTTTTAATATTCTATATATTTTGTATAAAATGAAAATAAGATCATAAAAAATAAATGAGATATTTTTTTCTGTTTTATATATACATATATGGGTATATATCGGGAGAAAATATTTGATCAGATATTTTTGGGATATTCTTTATGCAAATATGAAATTTCTACTTTGAATTTCGTATTCTTTAGTTTAATTCACCCTCGGCATTTGGATGAATCATCGTACTGGGACTGAACAGTGGACAATGAACATTTAATCGCAACAGCAAAAGTCTAAATGTTACGGATACGGAAGAAGAAGCTATCTATAAGTGACGAAATGAATCTCGCAACAGCTTCTGTGATCGATTCCAGTCGGATTAATCAGTCAGTACTTAGTACAGACTGTACTAAGCGAAGCTTGACGTAACCCTTACACGTCCCTTCGCCACATCCATTACCGTTCATGCTGTAACGTAGCTCTGGATTTTGTTGAGGTCCCAGCAACATTTCGCCGCAGTTTCCTGCATTATCGCGCCGCGATGTAACGTTGTCGTTGCATAAAACGGATACGAAAAATTATAACTATATTATACGGGGCGTTACAACGTGCTCCTAAACTCCATAAGTCGAAGAACGTTATTAAATCTGCTGCAATTCAACTTCCGTAAATACGATATTATTTCGTATACATAAAAATTTATTAATTTTCTTCTAAATATGTTATAATATTTTTTTGCCTTAAATAATGTCAGCTTTTAGTAAATAAAATATAAATACCGTACATAAATATTTTAATCAAGATACAAGACTCTTTTCTAAAATTTTTAAAGAGACATCCTAGAAGTATACAAAAAAAATAACATGATAGCTATTCACAAGCATGTACGCTAAAAGGAGCAATGAGGATCCCCGACGGGTTAATAAAAGCCGCGCCACTTCGTTACGTCATCGCTTCCCGACCCCCACAGGGAATATTTTGTTCGGCAGCTGTTTCCAGCTCGTTAGCGATTTTCCTGTCAACAAACGCGCCGAAACGCAATTTCAAAAAGCCGATCCTTCAATCGCGTATCGAATGACCGACGTGTAACACCGTTCTAAAAAACGCGCTTTTAAAATTACACTCTTTACGTTCGCGCACGATCACGCTCGCGCCTAAAATTGCATTGTAGTCAGTTTTCCGAAACGCGACACAAAGGCAAAGCAGGCTTAGAACATGATCCACCATTCAAACATTGAGTTACGCGATATACCCTTTGGTACTACGGACTACTTATCTGATTCTCTCTCTCTCTCTCTCTCTCTCTCTCTCTCTCTCTCTCTCTCTCTCGTGCGCGCGCGCGCAAGCGCTATCCTTAGTTCTATTCTATTACCGACTGGCTTGCCCACAACATTTTCCTGGTTTTCCCATGGGAAACGAGATGCCGAGTCAGACGGATCGCGGGAAATTATTCAGGGATCAAAGTGAATTTCCCCAGGATCACAACTCTGCAATGGAAATGCATAATCCCGTAAGTGTGCGTACGCGTGTGCGTGTCTATGATCGCGAACCGTAAATCCACAACCGAAATCGGCCGCGGTGCATTCGTTCGATTGCGAACGTGTGCCCTGTCGCATACGCGAATCACAATTTGCATTGATCATGGCACGGTCGTGGACGGTGTTTGAACTTAATAAGAATTTTAATTGAATTAAATAAACCGGCCGATTGAGAATCATGCCAGCGTATTCCCCCATTCTCACTCTGTCTCCCTTTACATATTTGCAATTCGCTATTGCTATCGCAACTGTTATCGGGTTATAGAGCTTTCCACGAAATATCGCTAATCTTCGCCCATTCCCAACGATAGTCCACTTCGAAATAATCCTCAGACAGTATTTTTTTAATTAATTAGCTAATTAAAAGTCCGATATCGCAACGATAAATTTTGCCGAATTTTATCGAATATATTTTAGTTTTTTTTTGCATTTTTAGAGGAATAAAAATTTTCTAATAATAATTTTATCACATCGACAATTTTTTTATAAATAATATACGAAAGCTTTTTTTCTAAATCATTATTATTTATCAATTTTACAAGAGAGGCATTTCTTACAAAGTTTACTTTTACTAAATATTTTGCTCCTTAATTTTTCACTGTAATAGTAGTCTTATAATTAGTCTATCGATAATTCCCGTTATCGAACGTATGACTCGTATGCATTTTGTTCGGGACGGTGATAATTAATAGCGCTCGGTTTAGCGAGATATGTACGCGGAAAGTTCACTGATGCTATGGTAAGCTGAATTAAACTATGTATATTATCTCGGCAGAGAGTTTTGTGATAACTGCCAATAGAAAAGTTTTTCATTTCTCATGCATCGTATTTTCTTTTCATAGCAGACGAGAACACGATACGATAAATGCTATAGAAACTGAAACAGCTCCCATATCTAATATTTTCTTATAAAAAATAGAGGTAGATATTTTATTTATTTTTAATTATTATAAATTTACAATAGAAATTATAGTTATTATTAGATTTGAAATATGAAGATTAAAAACCCGTAATATCTTGCTAGACATTAGCTATTTTATTCGTGTTTCATGTACAAATTTTCATATTAAGTAGATTTATCCTCGAATCAGACGGCCGTATTTAACGTTAAGCGTAAGACGAGAATACGAACTAAAGATTCGTCGATTGATAAATTAATTTAATTAAACTCAGGCCGTTCTATTTATGGACGTGCTCGCGAACCAAAACGACGTGTCGCACGACGAGAATTGCCGGATAAACGCACGAGAAGTTCTGCGATGCTCTGAGGCCATGACAGCGCGATAAATTTCGCACGATCGCGCATGAACGCAAATACCGGGTTCGTTCTGGAATGAAACTACTCCCGCCACTTAACGGTAGTCCGTCGCGTCCAATTTCCGAACGAAATCATCTTGCGGCAAAAAAAAAGGGAAATAACGGAAAAAGTTAAGAAGGGATAGAAAGATGAGAAACAAAGAAAAATCTTGGACAAATAAGATAAAGGCAATTATACAAAATTAGATCGTATCGCATTCGATATGATATCGAGTAATTGCTTCAATTTTTGCCAAATGTTAATACGAATTTATTCCCAATTTAAAGAAAATTAAAATTAATCTTTGAAAAAAAGAGCGCAATATAGACAGTAGAATAATCTATATCATGTTTAAACGTTTTTAAAATATTCAAGAAGTTAAGGTTCTAAGAATAAATTGCTTATTGTTACAGCCAAGATCAATTATGATAAGCGGCAAATAAATACTTATAAGCATACAATTAACAAATGTTTAGCTATAGTTTAAGGAAGCTTTACGGGATTAAAAATCTACGTGGCACGCTAACCATGCTGCTCGGGTTATTAATGAACATAATTAATGAGAAGCGAGGATGCGTGCGCTGGAGTATAATTATGGCGATATCAGTTTAACGGCGATACAATTATGATGAATATTCGTACCTAATTTTGCAAATTTAAGCTGGATAAGTTGCTAGGTTAAATAGCGCATTTTCGTTGGACAAACCGTCTATGCGCTCAGCTTTATTTTTGGTAAAAAGATTTAGTCATGTTTCCGCGTAAAAAAAATGCATTATAAAAAAATATAGCTAAAAAGAAAAGTATTAGCCCTCTAATCCCAATATTTATAAGAAATAATATAAAGAAGTAATATATTATTGTTTTAAAATGTTTGTTTTAATATTAACAACACGAATCTGTTTGTCAACAGATTAAATTAATTCGTTCCTAAATAATGATTCTTACACAAACACGAAATTTATTTAAGCGGCTCGCAAAACCTGTCTGATAGATTCTCCGCGTTTTCCCAGAAGAAGAGCTGCCTGATAAATTGTGCGATCGTGATTCGATCAGGTTGCAGAACGGCTGGCGTAAACCACGATAGATCGATTTCAGAAACGCGGTTTTACGGCCGCAGCGAAACGTCCTTGGAATTGGGTATATTTACCGGCAAGCAATATATTTATTGGCCGTGAAAGCCCGCGACTGCGAGATAAAAATTGCCGATGCATTCGGGTGAGCGCAGTGGTTTACACGGCGATAAACCGAGAGCGGAGGCGATAAAATGAGCCTCGAAACTCGCGAAGCGCTCCGCCAGAGATAATCGCGCAAGGAATACTCCGCGAAGTGTTTTCTCGATAGTGGTGGATGATCACCGCGACTAGAAGTTGATGCTATACAGTGCGCCTCGTAAACACGGCAATTTCTCGCGTCTGCATGGAATACGGGGTAGGTGCACGAAATGACATACTTGTAAAGCTCGTTCTAACAAGTAACAAAAAAAAGACATTACCGAAAGAACATCGCCCGAGAGAAATATTAGCGAGATTAAAATAATTTCTGTTGAAAGTGGCGTAGCACGGAATATTTAATCAGTGCTTTTTATTGGAATGAGCGAAAATGAAGAAATATGTTCCCTCGTAATGCGAATATTCACGGGTTAAGGGCTCGTGGCGTCCTGAAAACAGCGCGTCGTTGGCTTCTTTGTTTGGAGATGCTCTCGCCTCTCGCATCCGCTGCGAGATAAAGCCGCGATATTTTAATTTCAAATGAAGGGCTCCGTTGTTGCGTTTCTCCCGTTATAGTTTCCCAAGATCAACGGTGTCGTTGTCGTTACTGCTAGACTACTGCTAGACTACTGCTAGATTCAGCTTCCGAGAACGCTCAATTTGCGCGAGTTTGCCATTAATTCTTGCTAACAGACGAGATCCTGATTATCCACTTTCTCGAGAACGCGCAGAAAGAGCGAAAAATTGCCTTTCAAGTTTAAAAATTAGACAACGACGTTGATCCAGGACAAAAAAAAGGACGATTATAATGAGGATTCTGTTGGCGACGCGAATTGTTGAGTGGATTAAATTAAGGACTAATTGTAAGAAGATCCGATGGAGATACGTCGAGTGCAAACAGCGGTAACTGACTATTAAATTCTCAAAGGAAATGCACACGGGGCCGTGTCCTATTTCGACACCATAAACTTTATGACTCTGTGAATTTGAAACTGACAATGAGTAAAATGATATAATTCGATATTAACCGTTTCTCAGGCAATCGGAAATCGTTCCGTATATCCATCACATCTCGTATCTTTCATCATTCTCGTTTAGTCACGTTGTCTGCAAAGAGTAACTGTAGGTATCTCCTTTTTTTTATCATTTATACATACGGACGAGTTATCTCACATCTGACGCAGATGAAAGCTGTTCCCTTTGCTTTCCTTCTTCAGGAGAAAACACGACGAGAAAGAGCCTTGGCGACGAGACTGGATGTACCTGTATAGTTAATGAATGTCACCGGGCACGAGCTTGAATTCACGAGAATAAATGGAAAGCAAACAAAGTGACATGTCGGCACGGGTCTGTTGTCGGTAAACCAAAGAAATACATTGCTGTTACAGTGAGAATTTGCATCGGTAGATGCCAACGAATAAAACGAATCTAGGAGTCCTGAAAGCGTCCGCTATGCAGATCAACGTTTTTATTTTGCAAAATACAACTGTATTTCGAAACTGTATTTTAAAATAATTGAACGATTCGTAAACGAAATGAAGTACATGGTTTGCAGTATATTCAAAAATAAAATGTTTCAAAGATAATTACGAATATAATAAAATGATTCCCTCCTATGTAATTCTGATTCTGTCAAAAAGGAGATGAATGGAAATAATATTTATCATGGATAAATTTTAAAATTTTTTTAAATTTTAAACATTTTAAACAAAAACCTAGTACGAATTCGCGTACAAACTGTCCAAGTTCGCGCCAACGACAGTGAAAGTAAAAAACGGACGGGTAAACTCGCCAAGTTTTGAGAATTTCATTTGCCACAACTATCGAGATCCCGTTCCATCCATGTTTGTGAGAATCTCCCTTCCGGCGAACAAAGAAATTATTTCGCACCGCTTTGGAAGCGTTGCCCCGGACAAACGAGTTATTTCGCGAAGCCGACCAAGTTTCCTCTGCGAAGAACTGCAAGAGGAGAAATCCCGAGTGAACGCCGTTCCGCAGATGAACTTACGAAAAAGCTCAAGCGAGAGAACAAATTAGGCCAGTGACAACGCAAGTTGTCGACGATGTCTCGAAAGCGAGGTGGAAATTCCGCAAAACGTCGAGACTCGAAAGCAGACAATAACGAGCTTCATTTCCCAAGCAGAAGCGTTCGTCTTATTTCTGCCGCGAACGAGAAACCTCTTCATTGTACAGAAGATCATGCTTGAGAGCGAGAACCAGAAAATCTGCTCCCAACTGATCGCATCGGAGAAGCTCGAAAGCGAGCGATAACGTGCATATTTCCCGAGTTAAATGTGCTCTTAAGAGCAATAACGTTGAGGAATGATCGTTTCATCGAGGTACGAAGGATAGATTATCTACTTTTGCGGTTCTGATTGAGATAAGAAAGATGTATCGAGATCGAGGAAGCAAAGGTGACGAGTGCTCTCTTTTCTTTTTTGCCAGCTAAATGTCTCTTTAAAACGTTTAAGCGTTTTAAAACTATCAGTATTTCGAGAGAAATATCTAAAAAGCACTTATTGTTATAGTCGTAATACATGAGAGATAGAAATTGAAAATTCATACTTGGTCAAGGTCAAATTCTCTTTTTTTGCATCGTTGACAAAAAGAGCGCGCGAAAATGAATGCTACTCAATGAATTATTTCAAATAAACGAAATTTTCTCTCCCCATAACAAAGGAAGATGATGCCACGGTTAATGAACATCGACGAGTGAACTTGCACAAATTTGGTAGAAGCAAGGCAGAGCAAATTGAGTGAAGCGGTAACGGAACTATTGATCCGGGTTATCCCCTCAGTTTTCCCCCTTGACTCCTTTCGACGTCCCAAACATGCCGATCCCCTTTACTCTGCAACGACTTCGAGTCAGACGAAAAATTTCCAGGCCAGATGCTATCGAGGATATGCGCGAGAGACAATTTCTAAGAGAGACAGTGGCTTTTATTTCAATTCTGAATATGAAATTAAGCTTGAAAAGAATCTATGATACAGTGAAAAACGCTCAATTTTTAAACAATAACTTTTTCCTTCGTTATAAACCAATAATGATCAATTAAATATCCCCCTTCCCCCCCCCCCAAATCTGATGACAATCTATTTTCAATTTTTTGCAAAGTGACAAAAAATAATTATCAACATCACACATATTTGATTATATATCAACTTTTAAGTTGATTTTGTCTTTTATACATATACAACAAAATGTTACAACGAAGTGTGTAATATTTCTTTAGTCGTTATGGCGATTCGATAGAGTATCGCAATTCGATTCCGCCGTATCAGCAAACGAATTTAAATTACGATATCGAACGAGCGGTTTTGTAAACAGCACGAGAGTACAGAGAGTGAGAGCGCAAAAGGAAGGATAGAAAGGTGATAGGGAAAAGCGAGATAGAGAGGCTTTTGTCGAACTGATCGAACCGCGAGCGAATATTGCCTTCCTACGTCATTCCCCTCTCATTCTCTCATCCTTTCTCTGTCTTCATCTCGTCCCTCTCGATATTCTCGCTAATCTACCTGCAATTACAGCAAACGGATTTTCAGTAGCACCGTATAATTCGCTACTGTCGCATTTCATCGATAATTCGATGCGTATTGGCTCCATTAGCGGAAGTCGAGAAGAACGCATATGTACCATTTAAATATATGTTAATGATAATAATTACGAAACTCATTGTTGCCCGAGATTGTTAGATAATTATTCAGCGTATAACTCGTCAACGACGATAATGAGCAGCATAAACGTCTATCTGGATGATTTCTATAATTAGTATGCTAGTCCATTGAGGTTTGTAATATTCGCTTTTCATTCAAAAGCAAGAAATATTAATAAGCGAATTAAAAAAATTCTCCGATCTTTAAATTAAATAGTAGTTTAGTTTAAACTAAACATTAAACTAAATAGTTTAGTTTAAACTAAATTATCTTCACAAATTAATTCGGAGATAAAATTTTACCGTTATTTAATTCCTATACCTGATAATTAAATGTAAATTTATTTCAAGATATGCAAAGTGAAAAAACAAAAACAATTTATGAAAAGTGAAAAAACTTTATCATTATTGCTTATATGTTGTTCATTATACATAATATTATATAACTGATATTACATATCCAACCATCTCTACTTTAATTTTTGTCTTATATTCTGCTTAAAATTATTTCTTTACGCTCGAAATATCATATACGTACGGTTTTCAATCATAATATATTATCGTTATTTCATTATTAGTATTTATTTCATTATTAAATAAATTGCTTACTTGCATATTCGTGCATTCGAATTGAAAAAGCTGCAATGTCGTTATTTAAATAAAGAATGTTATTGTCATTGTAGAAGAGAGAATATTTTCAAAATATTTGCTAATAAAAATAATTTTTATGTATGTTTCAACAAAATATACGCACACATTAATGAACATTAATATTATATCTGTTTGATAATGTGCGCGTTATCGAAGGTAACTATATACTAGTACATACATAAGATAAAAAATCAGCAGCGCGTGTTGGCATCGTTGGCGAAGGTGCGCACTTGACTCCATCAAGCTGCAGCGATGCGGAGCAAGGAGGAGAATGAGATAGGGAGAGTGAGAGTAAGAGCTGAGCAAGCATCGAAAATCGATAATGCAATCTGGCCGGCACGGCGTCGCGGCGACATTTTGGCATGACGGCGACGTCGGCAGACTGATATGAGCCACCGAATGTGACAAACGTTCATAATGCAAGCAGTAAGAGGGAGAGAAGGGTTCGCTATGAAGGGTACCGACCGCGTGAAGTCGACCAGGACCAACGACTCCGTCCGGGTTGAATGCCGGATGGGGGGGGCACGGAAATAAATGAATACCATCGCTCACCGTCGCGAATGACCGCTTTCGCGCCGCTGGGTATTGTTCATTAACTTTTCTGGCCGCCGATTAATTGCGCGCTCCTGTCGCCGGCGAAAAATCTGGCCGCGCTCGGGAAAATGAATTGGCACCGTGCAAAAAGCGGGCTGCGAGTTATATGAGCATATGAGCTAACCCAACTGGCTAGATAGTCGACATGTCTTTGTCATTGTTATACTATTGTTACACAAAAATTCACGATGTAACTTCAATTATTGTATGACAATTTATTCATTTAAATAATAAGAATCTTATTGGAATCTTATCGTTGCATATATACAATCAATAGAAATCAATACACAACCAATAGAAACCAATACACAATCAATAGAAAATATCACTTAAATTTGATTCTACATCGTTGTGCCTCAAATTTACCCATCATCGTAAACGCATCTTATTATTCCTACATTACTAGCGTGTTTTTTTTTTATGTATTATTAAATTTTGTTTCTCTCTGATATACTATAGAGCTATAGCTATAGCTTAATTTTCATTGTTCTCTTTTGATGATTTACATTAAATTGATTGATAATATTCTATCCTTTAGATAAAAATAATTGCAAACAATTTTTTTAATTGTAAAATAATTTGTGCTAAATAGCATGAAGTGTATAAGTAGCATTCATATATTTAATGAATTTATAAAGCTGGAATGTGTCCTGGACATGCGAGTAATGAAGAGTTAAGCAATCAAGAATATTCACAATGGAATATCTTCGTGGAATAAAAAAAAGAGAGTTACGATTTTTATGTTTCTATTTTTATGTTTCTATAAACTTTATTGGTAAGCTTTCTATATGTATATTATCTTACAATTTGCAAATAATAATTATATCTTAATTGAATATAATATATATAGAAATCTTTTTCTTTATTTCTAGACAAAATTATATTTATTTTTTTAAACTGCTTTGCTATATGACTCATGTAAATTTGCGTCTCCCATGTGACGAGTCCTGTCTGCCGCCTTTGAATGCCGACACGCCTGGGTTGAATCGATAGGACGCGACAGAGTTCACCTGTCTCAGAGTTTGCACAGCAAAGAGAAACGAAGAAAGAGTTCACGGAAGACAAATAGAGATGGTGAAGGGAAGGGGTGGAATTATCTTCTCGTCTCTCGCGCAAGCTGCTTTTCGGAAATATGTATATTCGAGAGCAAACACATCACGTTGTCAAGCAGCGACTTGCTTGCGCGCGCATAGAAAACGCATAGGAAAAATCGAATTACAACAAGCGCGTTCGTAAGAAATATTAAAAATATACGATGAGGCAATACACGAAGTGTTGAACGGGAAAATAAAGCGGAGAACGCTTTAGCATCGAAGAATTTTATCGATGCATCGCTTTTCTGCAACGAAATATGACGACACAGCTTGAGATCGCAAGACGATCTGATGTACATAATCAATTTCGAGTCTCTCTTTCCTTTGAAATAACAGTTTAATATTACGTCTCTCACTTGTTATTCATATAAAATATAATAAAATACTACATTTTATCGTACAGATAATTTTTGTCTAATTTGTAATGTGGACTTTCTTCTGATATACTTATAAGTATATGTCCTTTTCGAAGATTTAAAAGATCAACGACAAGAGCTTCTTATAAATTAAGGATCAAAGATACGAATAAATAATTAACATCTATCTACAAAGTCTCGATTTCTTAAAGTAATACAAAGGAACACCCGATAGCCGCGAACAAAAGCGTCCTCTTATGGCGCCTCTTACGGCAGTAAATCCCCGAGCGACCTAATAATAAATCGATTGTGAACCTCAAGCGCTCTTTCATATTTTACAGCGCGCTTGAACGCCGTGCAAGTCCTGCGAGTCTGGTAAGTCTGACATATGGAATATTATAATAGGGATTTATGTTATTCCGCGGTATTTCTTTTGACAGAGCGAGCGAGAGAGGATCGAAAGGGGCGATGTCCCTTGATATGTAAGAGGAAACAGCGATATGATCACAGATTTGTGCGCACAGGTTTGCAATAAATTTATTCCAACTGTATAATGAATACACCGAAACTCTTTGTAGCCATCTAAAGATTATTTCATTTTTTATCAATTAATTTAATAGAATTTTTCTTTGTACATTTATACGTATTAAGTGAATTAAGCAGAATCAAACACTTAGACAAACGGAAATTTCATTAAGAACTGTACAATCGTTTTAATATTCAACATTGAATATCTGCGTAACTAACTTTCATCAACAAATTAACAAACAAATGGAATACTGCGAAATTATTTCTCATGTACGTTTCGCCATACATTTGTATGTATTGTTTGACGACACCGACCCTATTGAGGACAAACGGAGAAGAGGAAGCCGAGAAAAGCTGAGGCATCCAGTTGCGAGCGTTGTCACGATAAAAGCACGGAAAGCGAAGTATAATTCCGCGGTTTGCGGCCAAAGCCGAGTTACGCGAAATTCATTCCAGAGGATAGGGTGGCATATAAAAGCTACTCGCGCGACGCGACGCGACGACGATGAACAATATGCGTCGAATGCATTCGCGAGCAATGTCAGTACCGTCAAGCACTGCGAGGCTTCGATCAAACGGGGAGTACCTATCCGCAAGCTTCGGTGCTTACCATTCCGCGCCAACTTTTCTCCCGGATATTTGTCCTCGGATAACGCACATAGGTTGCTTCAAAGTATTACCGAACAAAAGCCTGTGCGAGGCTGAAATATGAGAAAACGTTTTTCAAATCTCACAAAATTCGAAATAAAACAATAGAGGACTAACATAATCTAAACAGCTCTGAGCGCTCTAGTTCTCTCGCAAAATAAAACTGAAACAAAAGCTGCACACAGTTTTTAGTACTCAGAGAATTTCGGAATATATATATATATATATTCTCGCAAAAAAAAAATTCTTTAATAGAGTATTATCTCGAAGTATGGTGTAAGCTATCATCAGCTCATCCTTTCCGCATCAAAGGAAGTTCCACGCTGACGATATGCGATTATAATTCCAATTGAATATCGGCAAGGCGAGGGATGTCGTTTGAAATCGCAATCACACGCATTTCCGATATTTACGCGCGATTATAACAACGTGGCATTATCAATCTTTTGTAGTCGGGGTGACACGACTGCCGAACAAATATATCGTTCTGAACATCAATTCATTGTTGGAAATAAAATGGACACGCACATGAACGAGCTATTTTGCATCGCATGGTCGTTACATCAAATGGTACCAGATTCCTGCGGTATTTAAATTATTTTCAATAGTTGTTGTTGCCACGAGGTTAAAACATTGGAACAATCAGACTTCAGCTCCTTTAATGCCCATGGCGATCAATTTGCACGTGTATTATTTTCCACGATGATTGTAATTCATGATTGTAAGCCATAGGCTATATTCTCTGAACATTACATTTTCCAATACCGTTTTTTTTCTCTGAAAATAATAATAAAACGGAATAACGTGATATGTCTGCAAAATACTAACGCGCAACTGTTGCGGATGACTAAAATCATCAGTAGAACAAATAGTCTAGCCTCTAGTGTTAGCTGATCTCGTGCCTGCAAATGCAAATGGATTAAGAATTAAATTCCCTTTACTTTCCTTTCCGATTCAATGCACGATGGTCCTCTACCAATCGAGAACTCCATCGGAGTCGATAACGTCGAGTCTCGTTCGGGCACGTGAATTTGACCCGCATTCCAGTTACACTGTGTCCTTTGGCATCGATCGGACCGAACGGATTAATATAATTTCCGGTCTCTGCTCGACTCGAGAGTCAAACGGAAAGGTCATCAGATTTCGGCATCGATCGGAAATTTACCGAGAACTTACAAATATCAATATTATACATTACTGACTAAAATTATCAATATTTTGTAATATATCTGTTACATATTACATAACATATCATATATCATAAACGATATTACAAAGTATCAATAATTCTATATATGAATGTGTATAGAATTTCAATACAAATGTAAGTACATAGGGAAGAAGATGGAATCATGGCCAGTGTAGATATTGTGGTCTCCTTTAATATTTACGTTATTATGTAGCGAATCCTAATGATTACTTATGGAATTACTTGTTTAGTAGCTCGCCGTTATACCATGACGCTACTATGCCATTACTCAATATAATAGTCAGCACTTATTATAACGTATAATTTTTACTTTCAAGTATTCCGAAATGTTTCTAAGGTATATTTTAGCATTTAATTATATCTACTTCCTCATTTTTCTTAAACATGAAACGTATTACACATTATCACATGAATGTATGTATATTTGAGTGTGTTATTTGCTATTTAACATTTTATTTAACTGTATATATTTTGAGTTATGCAAATTTAAACAATAGTATGACATTTTGCTAATATGACCCTTTATGTGTTGATTATTCATAGCCTCTTTTTTGAAGTTTTTCATATTAAAATAATTATTTAATAATCGATTGTAGCTCTACTGTTAATCTATAGTTTATATTATGTGTACTATTTTTAGTATTGAAATTTTTAATACTGAGCAACTTATGGTATAGGTATTGCTTATATTCTAAAATGTTTTATTTTTTTGTTTAATTTTTTAACCAAACTGCTTTTAAAAAAAATTTTTTAATTTATTTTTATAGAAAACCAAATTATCATCCCTGTTCCCCTTTCTCTTCGAGTCATTAATAGCTACATTTTTATAAATAATGTCCTATATAATAAATATTTCATAATTTTTAAATTGATTAAACACCACTTTAATGAATGTAATCGTTAAGTTTTAAATTTAAATTATTAATTGATTAATCAAGTTATTGTATAATATGTAAATAGAAGGCCGTGATATCACCTCTATAATTACTGCTTATATTTTATTTAATTACACACACACACACACACACACACACACACACACACACACACACACACACACACACACACACACACGCACACGCACACACACACCCACCCGCACACACGCACGCCCGCACGCACGCACCCAC
>Ga0157364_1001553_pt1 | contig 19778 bp, 6 predicted proteins | sample AttsexASBM2_FD_111476 | JGI IMG/M metagenome (GOLD analysis project Ga0157364, IMG submission 111476) | Fungus gardens microbial communities from leaf cutter ant in Ribeirão Preto, State of São Paulo, Brazil - Atta sexdens ASBM2 | ecosystem: Host-associated > Fungi > Mycelium > Unclassified ...
CCCTAGCTCTAGACTCTAGACTCTTCCCGATCCTTCTAGACCCTAAGTCCTTCCAGACCGCTCTAGCCTACTCTAGCCTATCACATGACTTCCAGGTCACGTGCCTATCTCTAACCCTATGTCCGTTGTAGACTAATAATTATTTAAGGTCCTAACCCTAACCCTAGTCCAAGTCTGTCCATACTCTCGTACTATAACAATAGGCTTTGTGGTGGAAATTTGCATTAAATAACACACAAAAGAGCCAGATTCTCTTATATTAACCTTCTAATACTTACTTATTACTCTTAGAAATTCAATACTTATATTTAAACATGTTCAGATATACTAATAGACTTAAGTTCTTGAATAAAGACAAAAGAACTCCAAGTACAAGTTAGTCTATCTTATAATAATATTTCTTATTCCAGAATCTTTTATGATGTGACATTATTTTTGACAGTCACACAAGTCACAGAATGGTCACATTATCATATAATATAAGAGAAAGATACATTTCTTTGTCTAAGTTCAAGATAATCAAAATAATAATGAAACCAAAAATAAAATAAAAGGAAAATAAAAAGAATAAAAGATGAGTGTTAGAATTGTAGACAATGAACTTAACTTTATTTTATTTTCTTGTTCTATTATTTTTATTTTCAACTCCAAATGTATAATTATGTAATAAACTATTAACTATAATATATCAGTCAAAGCTAAAGTTACTATCTCTAACTATACTTTATACTCTAAATTAATCTAATCTATTTTTGTTAGAACAACTAGATAGAAATTTTAATAGCTCTGAAGCTCTAGAAAATTCTAAAAAACAGAATAGAATTTCTAATAATAGTAACTACTTGTTATGGAACACTTTGGACACTAACATTTTTCTTTTCCTTTTATCTATTTTTCTTGATTTTATATTTCTTTTCTTTTGAATTTCTTTTTCTTTTTCTTTTTATAAATGATGAAGAGGCATGTGACATTGCAGTCACATGACAGGTCACATGATATGATGTCATAGGCCTAGAACATGGTAGAAGAATCTGGAAGATGATGTCAGGGCACATGGTGTACACATGGTGGCCTTGAGTAAGATGTGAGGGAAACATGAGGTAGTAGCATGGACTAACCTATAACAGTATAAATAGGACTCTCAATTAGCAGAGGCTCCTTGTCGAGTTCTCTTGTGCTTTTTCCCACTTGATTGCTTAACTAAGAGTTTTACTGCTTGTGTTATCATTGGATCTTATATCTAGTGGTTGTCATAATACTACTCTTATTAAGAGTATAGTATGAAGTGTATATATAACATTACCTAAATGTCAAAGCTGGGCTTAACATTGTATACTTAGTATAACTGGTTTAGTAGCTGGTATCAGAGTTGTAAATATTGGACTTGGTTATTTTATTCTTCTTTTTATTTATTTTTATAGTTTGTTTTCATTTTTCTTTTCTGGACATAGTTAAAAGACTATAAGATAATATCATATGTAACAGTCACAATTGTTACAAATAATTAGGAAGTGTAATATCTGTCACATTGTAGTTATATGATCATATATTACAGAGAAGAATATAAGTAGTTCTAGAATAGATGATATTATAATAATATAACTATAATATGTTTGCTTTATGAATAATATATAGACCTCAGGGTATGTTAGCTGTAGTGTGTACACATACCATACTCTTTGGTATATAAGATAGACAGATCTATACTAGAAACTCTATTAAGTTCTCTTATATTAACTCTAATATAAGGTTTTTATTATAATTGATTCCTCATAGTCAACAGGTGGTTTACTCATGGATAACCAGGTATTAGAATTTCTTCTCTATGATTCTATGATTGGCTATACCATATGTTTTCTCATGTATAATCAGTCAACATCTTATATAGTAGTAAAGGTTTTCTTATTGTTTTCTAGCCATTTCTTTATATTCCACCATATATATTTCTTATGGTTTCTAGGTATATATAGCTGTAGATACTATCTTGTATCCTTATACTTTACCAATTGATCATTCCCTTTCTCATCTACTCAAGTCCTGCCTAAGTTGCAATCTGAGCCAAGCTTAAGATTGTAACAGTTTCTCTTTTATATTATATTAGGTATAGTTCACACTCAAAGATAAAAATCTATGGGGTTGTGTGATATTTGGGCCAAGTATGGAAACTTTCTCAAAGAATAATATCATAGTATGCTTAAACTCTTATATTTTATTTTATTTTTATTTTATTTTAATCTATTTTCTTTGATTTGATTTTTTGTGATATGATGTTCTAAGTCTAGAATATAGAAGAAGGAACTAGAACAATAATATCAAGAATATAGCTATGGCATGTTTGTCTTATAGTAATAGTATAGTGGACTTATAGATAACATATGTAGTTTAGGATATGACTTGTAATAGTAGTATATATAATATAGGAATATATTGGAACTCCTTGTTAAGTTTTCTTATGATCTCAAAGAGACTCTTTCATTATAAGATTACTTAACATACTATTAACTATTTTGGTTAGTGGTTGCTACAACAAACAAAAAGTTGTGGACTTTGTGAATAATCTTGGCTTCAGCTTATATACTGTACTATTTACTTGTCATATAGTTATAACTTCAGAAAAGATAAAGTAGAGTTTAAGAGATCAAGTACTGACAAGATAAGTGTGTTGCTGTAATACTGGAGTTTAATATTAATAATAGTTGATTATCAGACTGAAGATTACAGTATATCTACCAATCCTTAAATACTAAGTAAGAGTAAGAAGTATTTAAGTAGTACTATTACTTTATAGTTTTATTTATTTTCTTATCTTGGAATTAGGGTTAGGGTTTAGTATGATGTCATATGTTATGGTAATGGTCATATAATTACATGACACAATAAAAAAACATAAAAGGTTCTAGAGAATGATATTATTTCACATGTCAATAACATGTAATATGCATAGCCTTTAGAGTAGGCTAGAATTTGTATAGCATGAATCACTAGCTTAGTATATATAAATGTAAATACATTAGACTTAGAACTCTATCAAGTTCTCTTGTATAAGCTTTATACAAGATTCTTTTCTTGACTAAACTCTAAGTCTAGAATCATAACAAGAGTGATGTCAGTAGCTATGCTGAGTGAATGTTTCAGTTATAAGACACTAACATGGGTTTAGGTTCAAAAGATATAAACTCTGCTATAGAAGACCAAGTATTTATAGAGTTTGAGGATAGAGATCAATGTAAGGGAACTGGCTCTTCTAAGATTTTTCTTATCTGTGTTTTTTGGCTGATTCATGTTCTGTGATATCTTCCTACATCCACACTCATATACTCATCTAATTTCCTATGCTCTAGACCTCTTCAAGCTATATATCAATACTTCCAACTATCTGAATATGTTATTAAATGCACTCCCTTGCTCTTCTGCAATACTCTGTAGTCTTTTAAAGTCTTACAGTGTCATCTGTACATTATATTATCTACTTTTCCATGCTCCAGAAGTACTTGCTAAATACTTTAGCTCTCTTTTATTTCAGTTTCTCTATTCTAAACTATTCCTGATTACTTAAGTATCATCACTTCTTACTTATGTAATCAGAATTCTAATATGTCAGAATAGACCTGTTAATATATAGAGTAGTTGTTATCTTCAGAAATCTTCATTCTGCTCTCTTATAATTTTCTAGAGATAAGTATATAGTTTAGTATTTCTTAGATAATAGACTTAGGATTTCCTAGAAATTTGAAGTGCTTGGCTCTTCTATCCAGTTATCCTAACAATCAATAATATACTTATGGGATTTAGTAGAGTTCAGCAGAATTATTTAAGAAAGTCTATTATTATAACTTTAGGCTTAGCTCAGATTGCAACTTAGGTAAAGCCTTAAGTAAGAATATAAGAAATGATCATTTGGTAAAGTATAAGAATACAAGATAGTATCTACAGCTATATATATCTAATGAACATAAGAAATATATAAAGCATTCTTAAGAAAACAATGATAAAGGAAATGAGGAAACCCCTACTACTGTTACAAACTCAAGACCTTAGTAAATGAACTGCAAATAAACCTTGTATTAGATTAACACAAGAGAACTCAATAGAAAACTTTGTACAAGATTGTCTATCTGATATACTAAGCTACCATGGTCTATACTACTACTTCTCTAACCTACCCTAAATGATTATATGTTCATCTTAAGATCAACATGTATTGTATATATTATATGATATCATCCTTCTAAAACCTTTTACATCTTTTTCTATGATCTTGTAACTTGTGACTGTCACTGTGACAGTCTCATCTGATGTGACTAATGTGTGACAGCATGATCATAGTGTCACTCTAACCCTAACTCTAAGTTTTTAGAAAAGAAAAATAAATCAAAAGAAAATAAAAAAGAAATATTAAATAAAAAAACTAGTATTCAGGCTTTGCATATCTGACAACTACTACATGAGATAGAAGTAAGATGCAGTAAATAATAAGTTAAGAATAAAATGAACTCTAGTATAAGTTCTTTATGAGATAAGTATCTGTAAGTCATGAGGTAGTTATTGTAACAACTATAATATAAGGTTCAGAGAGTTTGAATAGAGAGATAATACTGCTATAGAAGACAGATTATAAGTAGAGATATTATAAGGAGATAACATTGTTATGGAAGATGAGATATGTACAGAGTCTTGTAGAGGAATAATACTATAGAAGACAGATTATTTATGGGTTTGAAGTTAAGCATATAACATCTTAATACTTTAAAACTTAAGTTATAATAACTAATCTGTTTCTGATAATTCTAAATACTATTTAGTTTATTTTGATTTGTTCAAGTGATAATTATATAAACATGGAATAATAATACTTAGCATATTTCAACTTTGTATTACATTATTATCCTAGAAAATCTATGATCAAGCTTGACACTATTATAATTTAAAACTTAGTAACTAGTTCAAAGAAGAATCTTATATTGTTATGATTCTGAGCTTGGCTTAGATTGCAACTTAGACAAAAACTTGAGTAAGAGTAGAGAAGATGATCAATTGGTAAAGCATAAGAATACAGAACTGTATATATAACTATATATATCTAAAAACCATAAGAAATAGATTAAGTGTCCTTGAAGAAACAATGAGAGAAACATAATAAACTCTCTACTACTACATAAGACACTGACTGATACTATATGAGGATAAAACAAGATGTAGTTAAATATAAGTCATAGATAAAATGAACCCCAACACTGTTAGAATTGAAGATAATAGACTTTACTTTTTTCTTTTTTCTTTTCTATTTTATTTTATTTTTTATTTTTTGGACTTAGAGTTGAAGGTTAGTATGACATCATACATGACTGTCACAAACTGTCACATGGCATGACTCAGTGTCACACATTAGTCAAAATAGAACATCATAGAAAATTCTGGAACAAAATGATATCATATAGTATGTTTTACACATATTAATCTTAAGAAAAATACATAACTCTTTAGAATAGGCTAAGGCTAGTGTCGTACAGACCAGTAGTCTAGTATATAAGGTGGACAGTTTTATACTTGAAACTCCATTGGGTTCTCTTATATTATCTTAATACAAGATTCCTTTTCTTGTTTAAATCTTTGAACTTAAGATTATAACAAACACATGTCCAATATAAGACAAATATCTGTAAAACATAAGGTATATATCATAGTAATTATAACATGTATAGAGTTTATACAAGAGAACTCAATAGAGCTCCTAAGTACAATTTGTCTATCTTATATATACTGTGTCAGAATTAAAGACAGTGGACTTTAATTCTTTTTCTTTTCATTTTGTTTTTCATTTATTTTTGGACTTAGAATTAGGAGTAACATAATGTTACACATGACTGTCACAAACTATTACATAACATAACTTGGTATTATGCATTAGTTATAATCATATAATATATAGAAAAACATAGAAGAGTCTGGAAGCAATGGTATATACTACTTTAGAGTAGGCTAGGTTAGTATAGCATAGACCATAAGGCAAGTGTATATAAAATAGATACTTTGTAACTGGAACTCTATTGAGTTCTCTTGTATTACTTAATACAAAAGTTATCTTTTGATTCTGCTCAGAGTTTGAAGTTAGAACACACTAGACTCATAGTCTATACTATACTAATCTAGTCTACCCTAAAGAGCATGTATTTGTCTTAAATTTAACATGTGTAATATATACTATATAATATCATTATTCTAGACCTTTTACAATGTTTTTTGTAACACATTGATAGGAATCAAGTAGAAAAGGGGTTATGTTAGGATGCAACAAGAACTATGCAACACTAGCTCTTAACTGTATGCTAAAGAATTTAAAAGGGTATGATATCAGTATTAGAAATCAATAGAAGATATAAAAGCAATAATATAAAAGAAGCTTAGAACTCATAAACTCTCAAAAGAGCTCTTATAAATGTGAAAGAATGAAGTTAGAAGTGTTGTAGCAACCACTAGTTAAGATGACCAATAGACCACTAAAGCAAACTCAAAAGTAAAGTATTTTGTGGGGATTACAAGAAAACTCAACAAGAAGTCCTACATTATTTATATAATACATAGATAGCCTGTGCTAGTAATAAATACTCTACTCTAAAGTCTATGTGTTATCATATTATGTGATGCATTATGTCTCTTTATTATCTAAAAAATACAGAAAAAATAAAATAAAATAAAATAAATAAAATCAAAATAAAATCAAAATAAAATATAAGGGTTTAAGCATACCATAACAAGAAGAAATATTAAAAGGAATGTATAAGTATTATCCACTTGCAAATACTTTTCCTAGCTAACTTACTTCTAAACAGTGAACTCTATACTGTATAACAAACTCCTTTGGGAAATCTAGTGGATAAATTGCAAAGCTTCTTAAGAGCCTCCAACAACACTATCCATCTCAGATAATGCATGTTGTGGCAACCACTAAACACTCAAGGTCCAATGATCTTACTAATAAGTAAACCTCAAAGAAGAAGTATAATGTGGGAATTCACAAGAGAACTTGACAAGGAGCCTCTTCTTAATTAAGGTCCTATTTATACAAATGGTTCATGATCCATGCTACTAATAATTAAACCTGCCCTATGGTCCATGCTTCAATCTTATGTTCACCTCACTTCTTACTCAAGACCACTATGCATACTCCATATGCCCTGACGTCACCTTCTAGATTCTTCCACCAGGTTCTAGGCCTATGACATCATATCATGTGACCTGTCATGTGACTTCCTTGTCACATGCCTCTTCATTGTCCAAAAGAAAAGAAAAAGAAAACAAAATTCTTATAAAGTCAGAAAATAAAAGAAAAAGAAAATAAAAATTGTTCATGTCCAAAGTGTCCCATAACAATGCATCTCAAAGGTATCTCTCTCAAGTTAAACCTTATAACTGAAGATACCAACTGATACTTATCTTACCAATCTTTCCCAAACTGCTAGAACTCTTCTGAAAGTGATAGCAGGTACTAACAATGCTTACTCAATAAATAGAATTTAAACTGCTCTTAAGTGGGAATATTTGGATGAAGATTCTCTCTTTTACTCCTCCCTACTCATAACTTATATATCAATCTAAAAATACAACTAGAAAATGGAAACCAAAACAATAATGAAACTCTCTGAAGTCTCAAAAGCATATGGTCATCTCTCTATTTGCAACCCAATATTGATCCAATAATTAATCTCTACTTGCTAGAATTCAGTCCATTCTCTCTTTTCTACCTCTTTTTTCTTATTTAAACTCAGTGAAGAAAGATCAAGGTGACATTACAGTCATGGTTACAACATCATATGACACAGCAGAAGAATGATATCATATATTATAAAGAAAATAATAACTTAATCTACATATACTCATAATATTTAGGATATACTAGATATAGGTGCATGCAGACTATGCACCAGAGATATATAAAGTAGATGCACCTGTACTAAGAGCTTTACCAAGTTCTTTTGTACTAAAACAATACTAGTTTTCTCTTTTAACTACATTCTTGGTCTTAAGTCATAATATTTAGTATCTAAGAAAACTCATTCCATTTCTATGTATATAAGGTTAGTTATCCAAAAATATAAAAGAAGTCAGAACAATCTTTGGCTTTAGCTTATCTATTATATCTTTATAAGTTATACTGGTTACATATTTTGGAAAAGTACTTAGAAGACTAGGAAGATGAGGCACTTGAAAGATGGTAAGGTGTGTCATTAACAATACTAGAAGATAATATTAGTTTTGGTCAATTTTCAGAATAAAACTATTATAGTATAAATTACTTGTTTATATACTAAGTATACTATCTAGTATAGTTATCTGGAAATAGAGACTGCTAAGTGAGTTATCCTAATTTCTAGTGATTCTTGGATATTAGGAATGAAAGTTCATGGAGTTGTCAATGATCTAGTGAGGACATCCAATATGAAATAGAGATAAATAATCTGTACTAGAAAAGATCAAATAATGTGAATAAGAGAGAAGTATCATTTACAATTTGGGACAGATATAACTAGAAAATAATGTGACACTATCTCTGGTAGACATTCAGACACTCATCCTAATCCTATTCTCATTAATAAATAAGAAGAATAGAAATTTAAAAAGATACCAAATAACTATTAATATTAGTGACAGTATTAATATATAATAAAATAAAAGAGCTTTGGTTTAGAGAAAAACTCATGAGAGAATGCTTCAGAAGTGTTTATGCCAAACAGAGTAACTGTCAGAGTTAAAGATAATAGACTTTATTTCTTTTCTTATTCTTATTTTCTTATTCATTTCTTTTTCTTATTTTTAGGACTTAGAGTTAGAGTTAGTGCAATATCACATATAACTGTTATAACTGTCACACATCAAGTTACATGTGTCACATGTTACTATCACACAGAAGAACATAGAAGATTCCAAAACAATGATGTTATATCATATATCAGTAGTATATAATATATCTAGTCTTCAAAGTAGGCTAAAACTCATATAGTATAGACTATTAGCCTAGCATATATAAGGTAGATACATTGTACTAGAAACTCTATTAAGTTCTCTTGTATAAACACTATACAAGATTCTTCTTTTGACTTATCACTGAGTTTTAAGTTGTAATAATAGTATAATTCTACAAACTTAACTCTAGAACTCCATAGTTCATTGATGCTGTAAAATTCTAGATAATCAAGTTCTGCCCAGTCACTATTACTTTAAGGTACAGCAATCTAGAAGAGAGGTAGATGTTAGGAGACCTATCTTTAACTAAAGTTCAAGCACTTAAGTACTATTAAACTCTATAGTCTTCCTATTCCTTTGTAGTCAATACTTTTCTCTCACTAATTCCTACAGTCCTTCTCAGGCCAACATCACTTATTCCTACAATCAAACTTCAAATTGCAATCTTTAAAATCCTAGTACTATCCTACTTTAGTCATTACTGTTATAAGCTTCTTTTCTTTCTCAACAATTCTTTTAAATACTTCTATCCAAGTTCCTGACCACTTAGTTATAATGATTCTCTAGTTATGTTAATACCATCCTACCAGATGTCATGGTATACTTGAACTCTTATATTTTATTTTAATTTTAATGTTAATTTTATTTCTTGGACAATAAGAAGACATGTGACCATGGTTATATGACATGTCACACAACATAATGTTATAAGCTTAGAATATAAGAGAAGAGACTAGAAGAACAATATCAAGATATATGTCTACAGGATGTTTATCTCATAGCTGATATATGAATTTTAAGATAGAATTATTTATTGATAGCACATACTATATACTATTCATATAAGACTACTTAGTATACTATTAACTGTCTTGATTAGTGGTTGCTACAACACCAGATTAAAATATATTCTTAGTAGTATTTAAAATAGTTATTGTTCTCAGAAGTTCTTATTTTGTTTTCTTAAAACTTCCTAAAAAGTTGTGAAAGTTCATGTAAATACTACAGACTCTACTAGTCATCCTAATATCTGCCTTGTAAAATTCCACTATAGATTTCAGCTGTCAAAATGTAAACTGTAAGAGGATTAATCTTATATTGAGAAGTTATAAATACTCAGGAACTCCAAATGATATTTGGGTAAGATATTCTACTGTTATACTACTACTATATATACTATAGTAGGATAGTCCAAGCACATGGTTCATGCACTTGACCAATCAATATTTATAACTATAATTAACAACTATACTACTATAGCAAACTAGATAACAGAGATCAGGATGATTAGAAGTAGTTACTAGTCTATTAGAAGCTAATTTAGATTATAACTGACTTAGAAGTATAACTAAGCTCCTACAGAGTGGACCTAAGCTTATCTATTGTTAGTATTTTTTGATATAAGCTATATCTAATACTTTCCTATTTTCTCTTTTATGTTTATAGTTTAGTTTTTCTTTGTCTTTTCTAAACATAGTTAAGAATATTATAACTTAAGTCTTGAAGCTGAGACAAAATATACTTTTATATTGAGTAATATAAGAAAACTTAATAGAGTTCCTGTTATAAACTAGTCTATCTTACATACTATAGACTATGGTTTGTATGCATACTATAGCTGATCTATTCTCAAGTCTATGTACTATCTATAAGATCAATATACTATAGCCATATTATTTGTTTCAATATATTTATGATTCTTTTCTGTATTATAATCATGTAACTATAACTATAATAGATTTAGATAGCCTATATGTCATAAAACAAAAGTGTGGACAGACTTTAGGACAGATAAGATAAGATATAGTAGTAGTAATTATTAGTCTACAATGAGAGAGAGAAGGCATGTGACTGGGAAGTCACATGACATCATGTCATAGGCCTAGAGTGATATGGAAGGATTTAGGGTCTAGAAGAATTGGGAAGGGTCTAGAGACAGAGTGACATTAAGGAACATGGATTTCTCATGGTATATACATAGTGTATATATGGTCAACGGAGATTAAAGAGTATAATGTCAGGGCACATGAATATGGCATGCTGGTCTTGAGGTAAATGCATGGTGGATGAGTAATAGGGCATGAGGCAGATGAGTAATAGATATGAGGATAGGGCATGAATATTAGGGTAGGCATAGAGAAGTCATAGCATGGACCATGGAACTTTATATAAATAGTCAGTAGAATACTGTTGTGGTTCTCTGTTAAGTTCTCTTATGAATACACAACTTTTGTTCCCACTAGATATCTCTTCTGTGAGATTTACTGTTTGTACTTTCATTGGACATTGGTTTAGTAGTTGCTACAACACTATAACTGTCACATACCATCTAAATATATCTAATCTATCCAATTCTATTATAAATAATACTTACTTAAGCTCTGCTCTACCCAAAACATTTACAAAGATGTATATCTTCCTTCTAGTCTGTATACTACTTCCAGTACAAATCAACCTGGTTCCTTTCTATTGTCAGACATGCAAAGCTTGAACACTGGTTTCTTTATTTAATTTCTTTTTCCTTTTATTTGGATCTAGAGTTAGAGTTAGAGTGACATCATGATCATACTGTCACATATTAGTCATATCAGATGACATTGTCACAGTAATGGTCACAAAATCATATGGTTACATGGAATAGAGTAAAAGGTTCTGAAAAGATAATGTTATACAATATATGCAACACATATTGATCTTGAAGTGAGCACATGGTTATTTAGGGTAGGTTAGAGAAGTGGTAGCATAAACTATGGTGGTTTAGTATATAAGGTAGACAATCTTATACAGAGTTCTCTATTGAGTTTTCTTGTATTAATCCTAATATAAGATTCTTTTCTTTGATCAACCCTAAGATTATTGAATTATAACATCTATGTTCAATCACTCTATTACTGATTATATCATTTCTTATGATCTTTATAGAACTCTAAACTTGATTTTCAAGAACTTTGGTATATCCAGATTAGTTATCTGTCTCTTCTGACTCTTAAATAGTTTTAATACTAGTATTTAAGATATGTAGATACTCTATAGTTTCTTAGCTTGAAAATCAATTAGTATAGTATACTATTCTGAGTGCTTATACTTGGAAGTTTGACTTCCTCCATGATTTGCTTTCCATTGTAACTTTCTTTCTAAATATAACTGTTGCAACATATAGAAGTGTAGTGTATCTACTAAAGCCAAGGTTATCCTGGATTTGTATTTATATATATTAGATAATGTTCCCATACTCTTTTAACATCTTCTGTAATTTTCCCATAGATAGTTTCTTTTAGGTATGTTTCTTATCTAATAATGACTTCTGTCATTCTTTGTAACATATTTTACTGTCACATATAATGTTACATTATATTTCTTTACCTAAGTCCAAATAATAAAAATAAAACTAAAACAACCTTGGCTTTAACCTATGTATTAGAGTTATGAATAGTGAACTTGGTTTTTATTTGTTTTCTTTTTTTTAGAAGTTCACAACTCTACATTTCTGAATAATTTTCCATACTTGATTAAAACTCTATGTCCTTATCTATATCTATATTAGTCAGATAATTATACTATAAAGTCTTTATCCTGAAAATCAACTAAAACCAACACTTACTCTTGGTATGAGCAGGAACATACCTCACTTTTCTGAGTTTTACTCATATTCTGACCTTATAGTTCCTTTCTGAAATATACAACTAGTACAATATATATAAAAGTATAACATATAAGCTAAAGCCAAAGATTATTCAACATCTATATTCTGTGTATTATATATCAGTACTAACAGTCTATCTGCTTCCATAAGTGTCATAGTACACTTGAACCCTTATATTTTATTTTTATTTTATTTTAATTTTATCTATTTTCTTTGATTTGATTTTTCTCTTTCTTTTCTTTTCTTTTCATTTATTTCTTGAACAATGAAGAGGCATATAATTGTGATCACATGATACATCACATGACATTATATCATAGGCCTGTAACATTGTGGAAAGGACTAGAAGAAATAATGTCAAGACATATGTTTATAATATATTAACCTTATAGTATACTTATGGATAATGTATAGATCTTAGGGTAAGATTATTTATTGTTAGCATGGACCATGAACCATTTGTATAAATAGGGTAGTAATATATTTCTTATCAAGTTCTCTTGTGATCTTCATAAGATTCTTATTTTATATGTTATAACTCAAAACTCTTAGAGTTGGATTATGAGGTAATTTTGTATTGGGTAGCACAAGAGAACTCAACAGGGAACTCTGTACAGGATAGTCTACCTTTATATACCAAGTCCCCATAGTCCGTGCTAGCTATTTCTAACCTACCCTAAATGACCAGATGTTAGCCATGAGGTCGGTATATAGTTTGATATCACTCTTCTAGAACCTTCTATATACCATGTGACCTGTGTTGTTCCCAGCCCTAAGTGCTAAAAATAAAAGAGAGAAAATAAATCAAAAAGAAAGTAGAAATGGAAAGAAATGGAAAGAAGATGAGAGCAAAACCAAGTCCACTTCTTGTGATCTTGATATTATAAGACTACTAAGTATACTATTAACTATCTTGGTTAGTGGTTGTTATAATAGTAAGTTTTCTACAGATCTCCATTGCTGAGATATAAACTATATCTGATAAAGATGAGAAATTTAGAAAGCCACATCTTAATAACCACATACTTATAATAATTACTTACAGCCTTTATTTTATACACTAGTATATAAGTTAAATAAATACACTACAATTTCTTATTCCAAAAATCAGCTAAAATTATCACCAAGTCCTGGTATTGATGGTAACATATCTCACTTCATAAGCACACTTATATTCTAACCCTTCCTAGTTCTTTATAAAGGTATAATATATAAGCTATAGCTGAAAGTTATTTGATATTTCTATTCTGTATGGGGATCTAACACTTTTGCAGCCAGTATTAGAATCAGAGATAGTGGACTTGCTTCTTTTCTATTTCTCTTCTCTTTTTAAGTCTCTCTTATTTTTTTATTCCAATTCTTTTTCTTTTTTTATTTTTGGACTTAACAAAAAAGAAACAAGATAATGTTACTTATGACTATCACAAGTCAGTCACACATGTTACAGTCATGATCATAATATCATGCGACATATCAGAACAGTAATGTTATTATAAATAAGCTACTTACTGGTTGTGATACTTGAACTTAGTGATGTTTCAGAGGTTCAGTATAAGAAGATAATAATAATAGGTGATGAGTAGTATCAACAGGAATGATTGATGTAAATTGATGAAAATTGATATTGTTAAGTCTGAGATCTAGTCCTCAGACACAGAGGTATATATACAAAAATAGCAGCTGTCAGGCTAATTTTAGAAAATAACTAATTATATCATTACATTGATATACTTGTATCTCTATAAATAATTATTTATACTATATATCATCAAAAACAGTTTGATAAGCACTTTCCAATGCAAGTTTGATCATGTAAATTTGTCTAGTCATTTATAAGATATTAGCAAATGAAGATTTTATAGTTACTGATGACCTGATATCTTAGTTGTTTGTTGTCACTTTTGTACATCCAATATATGTGCGGATAGCCCTCATTTGGGGCTTTCCAGTACAACTTGGTTTGTAAAAATTGGTCCACTCATTGTGGAGATACAAGCTGAATGAAGTTTGTAACAGATGTTATATATCATAAGAAGATGATGATTTCATTTACATAAACTTATAATATTTAGAGTAAGCTAGATATAAATGTACACAAACTATATACTATAAAGTAGACATACTATTACAATTAATATCTCAAGAATGTAACATGAAGAAGGGTCAAGAGTAATAACAATATGATTGGCTATGCTCAAGTAGTCTCAGTCAGTGCCACATGTAGTAGGTGCTCTATCCTCACTTTCTCCTCATAGACTCCAACTTGATTCCTTATGTCTTGTACATATATATAACATAGATACTATCTCATATCCTTATGCTTTAATACTTCTATACATCCCTTATCTTCTCTCAAGCCTTCATCTAAGTACAATCTGAGCTCATAGCTAAGGTTGTAACACATACCTATACTAGAACTCTACTAAGTTTTTTTGTACAAAATAATATAAAGCTTCTTCTTTAACTAAATACTTAGTCTTAAGTTATAACAGCTAGCTCAGAACCTCATAGAAAACTTGTAGTATTTCCTACCTAATTGTTATGGTATGTCTGGACTTGAATATTTTTCTTGATTTAATATTTCTTTTATTTTGTTTTTGTTTTTGTTTTTGTTTTTCTTAGACAATCAAGAGGCTTATAACTGCAATCACATGACATATCACATAACATGATATCATAGGTCTAGAATTGAGGAGAAGGGGCTGGAAGGATCATGTCAAGATACATGTTAATTGTTATAGTATGCTTAGACACTAACTTTTTTTTCTTTTATCTATTTTTCTTGATTTAATATTTCTTTCTTTTAATATTTATTTTTCTTTTAACAATGAAAAGGTACATGAATGTGATCACATGACATGTCATATGATGTGAGATCATAGGCCTATACTCTGAAAGATAGAAGGATGATGTTAAGGCATATGTATATGACATAATATTCTTATGGAAGACATGAGGTTGACATATGGTGGAAGTATGGATGACATATATACATTAGGGCATGGTTATTTATTGTTAGCACAGACCATGTATAAATAGGGTAGCAATATATGAGAGACTTCTTGTCAAGTTCTCTTATAATTCCCATATAGATATCCTATTAAGAGATTTATTGCTTGTGTTACTATTGGTCTTTGTGACTTGTGGTTGCCACAACATTAATAGTATATTTACCTTATGGTGTATACATTGTACACTCATAAACAATGCATGGACATTAGAGTAAGATGATTTATTGTTAGCATAGACCATGTAGACTTGTATAAATAGTGTAGGAATACATTAGAGACTCATTTTTAAGTTCTCTTGTAATCTTTATAAGATACTTTATCTATAAGCTTACTTAGTATGCTGTTGGTTGTTCTTAGACTAGTAGTTGCTACAACACCAATCTGAACTCTATACAAAGTCTGTAGTATTTGACGACTATCAAGAACTTTACTACAAGTCTATTGTTATGAAACGCTTTAGACACTAATATTTTTCTTTTTCTTTTATCTATTTTTCTTGATTTTATATTTCTTTTGAATTTCTTTTTTCTTTTAGTAACAATGAAGAGGCATGTGACATTGCAGTCACATGACAGGTCACATGATGTGACATCATAGGCCTAGAACAAAGTAGAAGGATTGGGAAGATGATATCAGGACATATGTATACAACATAATGGCCTTGAGTAAGAAATGAGGTGGACATGAGGATGTAGTATGGACCATGTGTATTCTGTATATATAGGACTCTAATTTAGCAGAGACTCCTTGTTGAGTTCTCTTATGAACTTCCTACTTGATATCCACTTTAAAGAGATTTACTGCTTGTGTAATCATTTGTCTTTGTAATAAGTGGTTGCCACAACATCTATAGTGTTACTATCTTAAACTATGCCTGTAACCACCAATTCTATTGTTGTTGCTCTATACTCTCTGCTATTATAACTTATATTATAAACTTAAGCTCAAGAGTAAGAGCAAAAGAACAACCTTATATTGGATAATATAAGAGAACTCAATGGAGTTCCTAGGTATAATCTGTCTATCTTATATACACTGGGCTCATAATTCATACTAAACCTAGTCTACTTTAAAGAATATGTATTTGCCTTAAGATTAATATATATAATATATACTATATAATATCATTGTTCTATATAACACATAACTATGACTATGACATGTGACAGTTTGTGACAGTCACATGTTACATCATACAAACTCTAACTCTAAGTTCTAAATAAGAGAAGAAAAGTAAAATAAAAAGAAAATATAAAATAAAACAAAAAATGACTCTTATATTAAATAATATAAGAGAACTCAAAAGAGTTCTTAGTACAAGATAGTCTACCTTATATACTTCAGACCATAGTCTGTGTACATACTATAACTAACCTACTTTAAGGTCCATGTAGTTTCTATAAGACTAATATATTGTTGCTACATTATATAATATCTGTTACAACTTAAGTCTCAATGTGTTATAACAAAAGAAAAACCTTGTATTAGATTAATACAAGAAAACTTGACAGAGTTCCATTTACAGAGTGTCTACCTTATATATATATATACTTGGCTAATAGTTTATACTACACTAAACCTACTCTAAAAGATATGTATATTATATACTATTGATATATAGTATAATATTACTATTCTAGAACCTTCTACACTCTTATGTGACATGTGACTGATATGTGACACTGTGTCATATTGTATAACATCCTGCTAAACCCTAATCCTAAGTCCAAAAAATAAAATAAATGAAAAGGAAAATAAAAATAAATAAAGTTTACCATTTTTAACTTTAGCAATATCACTTATTCTAGAACATTTTATATCCTTCTTTTATGTCATGTAATTATGTGACCTGTGACATTACATCACACTTCTTTGCCTAAGTCCAGAATAAAGAAAAAGAAACTTAAAAGTAAAATAATAAAAAATAAAAAAATTAAAATTAAAATAAAAGTAAAGTAAAATAAAGTCCATTGTTTATAACTCTAATACCTGTCTATCTAGACAATCTTCCAGGTGTTTTCATCAAAGTTCCTAGCTATCTAGTCTCTAATATTTTCTACTTATCTTAGAACTATTTTACTAGATTAGAATGAAGTGTAGAAGTACTTCTTATAGTAATCACTACCTTTAGAAGACCTTATTTTGTTCTCTTAGGTTTCTCTTGAAGATATGTCCTATTTAGTTATTTGACAATCTACTTAAGTTTCTTCTGAAGACACAAACTCTACTTTTTGGACTTTATTCAGTTGCCCTAATATATTCTATATATTACAGATAAGTATTATAGTTCATCTGCTCTTCTATGTACTATTTGTAGACTCCAATTGCCAAGATGTAAGCTATACCTAACATGTAAATCCTATCTAGCTATCATAACTTAAGTAGTTGTACAATACTGATAGATTTTGTATCAATCCAAAATGACTTATCTACTTCTGCAGACATTTCTACTATAGATCACATATTTATACTTTGTACTTTACTCTACTATTGTTATACAATATAACTACTAATACTGAGATTAGATGGAAGTAATTGTTAAAAGTAATCTTCTCAGTTTTATAGTTAGTATATTACATGATCATATATATTGTTGTGATGCTAAGCTTGACTCAGATAGCAGCTCAGGTAATGTTATAATATACCTCTGAGACTCTATTACTTTAATTGTATTTTATGTTAATTTTACAGAGTTTATATCTTTTGTTTTTTGATTTAGTTTAGTTTTACTTTATTTTAGTTGGTGATGGCAATCATGTGATATCATAAGTCAAGAAGGGAGTAGAAAAATCTAGAGTAATAATGTTAAGGTGTATATCTATAGTATATCATTCTTACAGTAACAAAGATATACTAGTTCTGCTTTAAGTTTGTATGTACCTTTACTATCATAGTATTGGTTGCTACAACAGGTAAAGATAAGAGAAGAGGGAATGATTGATTGGTAAAGTATAAAGATACAGAACTATATCTATACCTAGTGATCTTAAGAAAGCAGAAAAAACAATGGGAAATTAGCAAAGAAAATATGAGAAGGCTTTTTACTACTACATGAAGTGCTAACTAATACAACATGAGAATAATACAAAGTGCAGTAAAGATGAAACATAAAGATGAAAAAAATCCCAACACATGTCTCAAGTATGTAAGATATAACATATGTCACATTCTATCCATCCTAACCTATGGATAATACCCCTTCTCTCATCTACACACTCTAACATCTTCTGGTAAAGATCACATCTCTCTATTCCTCCTTGAATGTTCTTACTAGGCTTTTACCAACTCTATGGATCTTCATTCCCAACATCCAAGGATCACTAGTATCTAGGATAACTTACTTAGCAGTCTCTATTCCAGATAGCTATCCTAGGTATTCTACCTAGTATATAATCCAGTAGCTTATACTATACTAGCCTAAACCTGAAAATTGACTAAAACTAACACTCTCTTCTTGTTATGGCAACCACTAGACACAAAGTCCAATGACAACACAAGTGGTAAAGCTCTTAGTTAAGCAATCAAGTGGGAAAAAGCACAAGAGAACTCGACAAGGAGCCTCTGCTAATTGAGAGTCCTATTTATACTGTTACAGGTTAGTCCATACTACTACCTCATGTTTCCCTCACATCTTACTCAAGGCTGCCATGTGTACACCATGTGCCCTGACATCATCTTCCAGATTCTTCTACCATGTTCTAGGCCTATGATGTCACATCACGTGACCTGTCATGTGACTGCAATGTCATGTGCCTCTTCATCATTCATAAAAAGAAAAAGAAAAAGAAATTCAAAAGAAAAGAAATATAAAATCAAGAAAAATAGATAAAAGGAAAAGAAAAATGTTAGTGTCCAAAGTGTTCCATAACACTTCTGATGTCAGCAATGACGGTTCTAACCTACTAAGATCCCCAAGTCTACTTCCAAAATAGGCAACCAGTGTGACTAGTAGAGGTGCTGCACATAAGCTAAAGCCAAAGGTTGTTCTGACTCTGTTTCCACATTCTCAGATAACAAGGTGTGAACCACATCTAACAACATGAGGCATTATCCATTGTATTACTCCCTATGGATGTGTTTTTGGCTCCTAGTTGTTTACAGTAATTCCCAAGTCATCAGAGTGACTTCTAAGATTGTTAGGCTCTGTTATTTATCACCTGCAC
>Ga0157364_1001554_pt1 | contig 19777 bp, 10 predicted proteins | sample AttsexASBM2_FD_111476 | JGI IMG/M metagenome (GOLD analysis project Ga0157364, IMG submission 111476) | Fungus gardens microbial communities from leaf cutter ant in Ribeirão Preto, State of São Paulo, Brazil - Atta sexdens ASBM2 | ecosystem: Host-associated > Fungi > Mycelium > Unclassified ...
ATAAAAATCAAGACATAATTCTTCTCTAATGGAAAATCTGAGAATACAAAAAATTAATTCTTGCTGACATTTTGTCATTTGTTTATGCAAATATGTAAAGATATAAATATTAAATAAAATTTTTACAAACTATATCACGTTTGATCGGTTACAAATTTTTTCTTGCTTTTACATTGTATAAAAATTGTATACGTAGAAAATTAATAATTTTTTTTTTAATTATTACACATATTAATATAAATGTGAGAGAGATCTCAATAATGCTTCTGTTGCTCCGAAAATCATTAAATCAGTCTTTACCTCAAAACAATAGGATTTCTGATAAAATTAAAACAATTGGATGCTATTATCTTTATTTATTATACGTACATAACAACCGTCTGTTAAATACAACGATGGTCAGGTAGGTCATGTTTCGCGTTACACGTGACATGCAATATTATTTGCTTAACGACGGAGTGCTTACGCGTTTTGTTTATTCAGTGTATGGCGGCAATACATACAGACAATTTGTAAGCAATTACTTTCATCACATGAATTATCTCGAAAGCTACCTGTTGTATTTTTTCGTCACTATCGAGAACATTATCTTTTTGCATATACAAGAATATTTGACTAATATAAAAGAAATCATATGTTTATACTATGATAAATATAAAACAATTGCAATTACTAAAAAAAAGCATCAAAATGCACCGTTCTCATTAAGAACTTAAGTCTTAAAGTTTTAAGTTATTGCAATATCCTGAGTTTAGATTTACATATGTGTTTAGGATTTAAATTTATATATGTGTTGGTCCCAAAAGAGGTTTCACTGTCTTTCTTCGCTCGGCGGTTCATTGGATATGGCGGTGTTATGTCGTAGAACGTCTCAAGGGTGAATGGCTGAAGTAGGCGAAGGGTGGTCGGAGGCAATGACATCAAACAGAGGGTCCTGGGGGTGCGACCAGTCAGTACGATCCCCTCGGGGGCCTTTCTTCCGTTGCCTCCTGGTCCCATCAGGAAAATGCTTGGGCCCCCGTCGTAGCTTAATTCCCACGGGAATTACTTACTAAGGACTTATAGTGAAAAGTCCTTTGGAATCTCCGATCATAATCAATTCATGTAGCACAATATTGTAAAATTCAATACATTAAAATAAAATTTTTTGAAATTAATATATATCGCAAAAAGACAATTCTTCATATTGCTTTTGCAAGTACATAATAACTGTACAAACTAATCTTTCAACTATAATATCTGTAATATCTGCAGTTTTAAAAATAACGTGACTATATTACTATGTGATTTTATCAGTTTCAATAATCTAACAATCAGGCAACAATCAAGGCCAGCGGAAATGATCATTCCGATATATCGATATCATTATCGAGATATGTATATCTTATGTTTACCATAGGATATCATATCATTTGATGTCAGCAGATGACAGACTGATATCGCTCAGTGGAAAAAGAACTGGCATGCATGATAATAAAACCGTAATGTCGTTCTTTGGTGTTCTCGAAGATGGCAGTAATACGAGAAGGAAAGCAAGTACTGAAGGGAGCAGATAAATGCGAAGATAGTCATTCAAATCTGCCGTAATGATTTCCATTCTGAATCGATTCCAAAAGTCCCCTGGGAATCCCCTTCTATATTGGCCAAGCAACCCCCGCAGCTTCTCGTACATACATACACTGAACAACATACATACAATGTTACCCTCGCCCCTAGAAAAATGTCCACCGCCTGAGGGGAATGTCGACCTCTCTTTCTCTCCTTATCTATCCAGGATTAACTTATCTCGAACTTATTATTTCCTTAATCTATGGTTAAAGACTCATATTTCAGTATTAGCTACAGGCACTTTATGTTCTAGACTGATGTCGACTCGATTCGATAATTTAAATTGTGCACTGAAAGAAAATATTGGCTGCAGCAATTTAGATGCTATACTAAAATATAGTATAGCATTTTTAATTGGCTGTAGCTGCCAAATTTTATTTGCAGCAGCCAATTTTTTGTTGTGCTCTATGGCCTATCCGCAATGTCAATATAGAATTTTGATACGCAACTAAAAATTGACTGCTGCAGCCTATTAAAAATGTTATGTCACATTTAATCTCTTCTTTCAATGTAGAATCACAAACGCCAAATTAAAAAATACATCTGAAAAGACGCAAAGGACCTTGGAAGAAATAATTATTGCGTAATGTGATCGAACGCGCGCTTTTTGATTTTCCTTGCGAATACTGACGAGTCGACATTACGGTGAGAAAAACAGCCTGACGGCTGACTATCTCCAGCGTCGGATGGAGTTTAAAAAGGTTAGATATACAATTTCCTGTTGTTCATTCATTTAGAATAATGGCGCCGCGCGGTTCTCTGCTTCCTCTACACACACGTCCTGTAAATGCTTTTTTTATCCCCGGAACTAATTACCATTTAGCATTTTTAATCCCGCGAAAAAACGCATTCTGGCTCTCGTTCGTCCCCCTCTCGCCGAGCGGAAGTTCGTTCCCGAGCGCTTAAAAGCGTACGTTGTTAGCGCCATTCAGCCACGCTGCACGAAACTCGTTTCTTTCTCGGGAAGCAGCTCGTATTTTTCTGGAAATTTCACCGAGAAACGGACGGTTCTCAACATCCTGCGCCTTTTTTTTCTTCCCCACTTCTTTTTTCCATTCCTCTCTCTCTCTCTCTCTCTCTCTCTCTCTCTCTCTCTCTTTCGCATCTCGTTGCACAGATACTTTGCTCGCTGGAATTCCAGGAAGTGAACGTTGATATAGATACTTACCTTGGCGAAGGAGCGAAGAAATTGAAGAAAAGCTTAAGGGTTGGGGGGTTTCACCATGAACTCAGCAGCCGACTTGGTGTAGCCAATTATTGCGGATTTATAACCGAGCACCTGATTCGGTCTCGAGAAAAGTTGGCGCGTTTCCGAATCGTAATTTGCAAGCCATAACTCGGCTTGGAGAACTCACCAGGAAAGTAAAACGCATTTGCGCGAATACTCTCAAGCTTTCCAATGTAAAAATAATGATAATAATAACAATAATTCTAACGAATACACATCCACTTTTGCGAAAAGCAAATTACAAACATTTTAAAATTACAAATATGAAGTTGAAAAATGTTATGAATATCATTACAGAATTAATTTACGATCTTTTTTGATGAAAAAAGATGTAGATGTATTGGATAATTTTTTAAAAAGATATAATTACTCTAATTATATTTTATTATTGAAACTGTCGTATAAATTATCCTAAAATATATTAAAAGAGAAATCTATGTAACTTTTAAATCAACGAATAATTTTTTTGATTCAATGAGTTCGAAGAAGCAGTGAACTGCAATGCAGGTTATAAACAATTCTTTTATCTTCTACGTTTTAATCACGGATAAACTTATCCAAGTTTGTCAATTTTCTAGAGTACAATAGACAGGAAGGATACGTCGACCTGGATTTGCTAAACACTTCGCGCAAGTTGTACGTAGCGGCGCACACGATGAATACACCGACACGATGAATATACAATACATTGATTCTCCTGCCTGTCTCTTTCTCTTGCTTTGGTAGGACGGCGGAGACGCATTCAATCGAAGCTTTGATGTATAAATTGCAGCTTTTTCGTTTTCGATTCTTTCCCCGTTCAACTTTCTACTCCCTTTATCAGCATGATTCCGAGGAGGGTGTCTCGGCATCTATCTATCACTTCCGCTTTTCTTTTCCTCACAGACAATCGTTCTCGAACATTCTCGATCTTTTTTTTGCTATTTCGCATCCTCAATTTACTTCTTTTCTTTAGCATAGTTTCTACAAGTTAAACTTGCTATAGATAGATATGTGATTGCGTATTTTGAATATTTGCGTACACTTCGTGATGCACAATTGAAAAATTGTGTGAGACATTTTGTAAATTATAGGTAAATAGTTCGTTCCAGTGTCTGCCTTTCGATGTGATTCTTTTAATTCACTTGTTCTTATTTTGCCAATTGCTTCAAAAGATAATACACATATCGATCTCCTTCTATTCTAACCATTCAACCCTATGATATCCTGGATCCGATTAATAAAAGGAATGGATCGCGAATTGAGGACCGGTCTCTGCCGGTGCAAGGCCACTGCGGCTTAGTAATTTAATCAGCTAAAACTAACATCAACTCTGTTTCCCCAACCCTCTTCGTTCCTTCCTCTCCACTTCTTCACCCTACTACCACCCTCTTCTTACCTCCGTAACCGACCAGCCCCAAGATGATTTAATTTGCTAAAATGGTGCGCATATCTCTAAGAACTTGTTGGAAGCTCGGGTCACGATACGAAACAAAATAATTTCAAGTAGTTTATATTTATTTTATATTGATATAATGGTATAGATGATTTTTAGGAATTAATAAACTTTTTGTTTAAAGAATACGTTCAACATTTTTAAAACCAATGTCTTTTTTTTAAAAATCAATAAAATTGCGATGTACGCAAGAAAATAATTCTGTTTGTTTTTGCATTTCAACTTTGCAGTTATAACTTATACATATACATATATGTGATTACGTCAAGGCTTAATTTAAGTATTGAAAATTGTTCACATCCGTCCACTTATTTTATTATATTATTTTCTCTAACTTTTATGGTATGATCATTTCTTTACATGTCGTGACATTTCATAGGTGTGAAACACCTACCTCTCACGAAGGTGTCGCAAGCTAAAAGTTATCCTCGACCGAACATAAAAGGACTTATCGTGCTCGTGATCGCACGGTGTATTTGCGTTTGCACGAAGGTTGTGATCCTTCTTTGCGCCTTATCGGTGCGTCGGGATCTACGGTCCTGGGTGCGGGATCACAACACGTGGTTCGCGGGTCGCGCGCAGAGTTCGCCACGTGGCGCAGATAACAGGATAGGACAGCCGCGCGCGGCGGTGTGCCTGCTTTCCCGGAGGGGTAAGAATCAACCCCCCGGAAAATTAAGTGCTTGTAGCCGAGATGATAACACCCCCGTCCACGTGCGCGCGTCGCTACGACGATTTCGCACGAGTCCCGACGCGTAAAAACGGCACAGGAGGTTGCGCAAGAGTTGCTCGACAATGAGACGATTGGCATGCTTTTTTAAATTATCTAATTTTTTACACGAAAAACATATTATGCGTAATATTTTAACCAAATTAATTTGGATTTGACATCCAGATTAATTTGGTTAAAATATTATGTAAGAAGAAGAAAAAGATGAACAAAAATGTTCCGTCCTTCCCTACATTATTATTATAGATATATTTAATAATAATATCCTTCACAAGATGCGTGTGTCAAAAAAAAAAGAATTTTAAACTCTTAATCATAAAATTAAAAAAAACATTAATACATTAATTTTTAATAATATATAAATAAATTATATATATTACCACAAAGATATTTGTACTTACTTGTTTTGTCGCAGAGTCTATTAGCCTGACATAGATATCCTGCACTTGCCTGACACCTGAAATGAATAAAATAATATTATTAGAAATGAATAATTTATCTTCTCTTTGCAAATATATTTTAAAAGAGTTTATATTAATTATTTCAAATATATCAGTAACAGGTAAAGTTAAATAATATTGTACAATAATGTTGTACAACCTCCTTCGTTTGCGTATCTCGATAAAAAGTATTCATTGTAAGCAAAAAAGCATTCCGTGCAGGAATTTGCAACGTCCACGAAAAGAATACGACGAATATGGAAATGTGTCCAAATTTAAGCATACTGCAGGCGAAAGGATATAGTTAAGAAAAAGTTGCATATTAAGAAGTATTTGAAGTCGATGACGATACGAAGTGGCTCGTTCCTATCCTTTGATATATTTATGCACAATTATCCTTCTTTTTTGTATCATTCTTGATCTTACTTTGGAACATCAAATATCGGCATCACTGTGTGTATTGCGAGGCAACGATCCGTGATAGGAAACGAAACGTACGTGTAGATACGTTAATTATCATGCCCTTATTCCTTCGAGATACAAATTCGAACCTGCAGAATTTGTCGCATCCATGCACGCACGATGTGCTTTAAGGTAAACGTGATTGCCAGTTTTGAGAAATTCAAAGACTTGTTTTAATTGCCATAGATGGGCGAAAAGTTTAAAAAAAAAAAGTAATTACAAATCGTAGGATGCAGCATGAATTTGATTGAAATAATGTTGAAATTTTAGATAGCGAGTGTTCCCTTAGAAGAGCTTGATCTCTGAAAAAAGTTACACAAGAAACAAAATAATAACATCAAATTTCAAACAGATACCAAATTTTTAAATCATGCGTAAATATCAATTTTAAACAAACCATAATTTCTGTAGTTTTTTGCAATCGATTGTTTTTTGAAGTAATATGTTTATATTAATATACTAGTAACACTAGTAATTAATATACGAGTAATACTTACTCTTCTGATTCATTTGACTTTGATGTTGACTTTTATATCATTTGTTCTAGCTTATTATAATTTTACATTCGATCATTTTCTTGATTGTTTTCCTCCTTTTATAATCTTTTTATTATCATGACTGAGTTTGAATCAACGTTCACTCTTCTGTCTTGCGTTTTATAGACTCTTGAGGTAAGTTGCTATTTTAGATTTATTATTAAAAAAAAAATCTGTAAATCTTTCATTTATAGCTCTTATAGCTCTTTTCATCAGGACAAACGATTGAGAATGAAATTCCTCCTTTTTTATCAATTTCGACTTGGATCTCGATTCAACAACTGTCGATGTAGCGTAATTTTGAACACTACATTTGATATTAATTATTTACTGAGGATTCAAGCTTGAGCTAAAACATTTAAATTTGCTTATTTGTTAATTTTATTTTAATGAAATGTAATTGCTCATTGTTGCTCGCGCTCTCATTATATATATATATATAGTTATTTATTATAAATTTTATTTTCAAGAGTCTCTAATCAGTTTAATTAAAAAAAATCTAAATTGTTTTATTTCTTCAGTTTTATTATATATTATATATTTTAGTTATAATTATCAGAAGATATACGAAAAGGCGAGTTTTACTAAAGTATTTAAAAAAAGTTAATTTGATATAAATCTGAATCATTTTATTATACTATTAAAATTATTATGTAGGAGGCTCAAGCACAATAAGCAATATTGTACAAAGGTTGATATAATTTTAGCAACTCTCTTGAGCGTCTTATACAATTATTTTAATGATTCAACAAAATTATTTTCTGATCCATATCTAATTAAATATTTTTAGATACTTGAGCAAAGTTGTTCTTTCAATGTAGACTTGCTTCACGGAAAAGATATAATGGCAATTACTCGTGACATATCGGCGTACATTATTACTGTGTCCTATCAGAATCATGAGCACAGTTCGCCGTGCACATCTCGGCGTTGCAAGTTTTCGAAACTGTTCCTTCCTTCCTGGGGGAGCATCGGGTAATCCTGGGGTGTATTTCGGACAGACACCCCCGTGGCTTCCGGCTTCGCGTGCCCAGTAAGCCAAGTAATCCCGACATAAGACTCCCAGACTCGGCGGGCGCCCAGGCCCGGGCTCACGCCGCATAACGTTATTGCGGATTACGATACTCTGCTCGAAACTAGCTCACAAATTACCTCGAGAAACCGTCGCGGCTTTACCGGAAGTTACGTACGCAGTCGACCGGTTTACCGTATCCGTGGCCATGTCAGGATTTGTAAATACGGGTCGACGCTAAACTGACCGAATAACTGTTATGAGCTTCTGCCAGAGTATCTGGTTTTCTCTGTTACAAAAGTTCTAATCAGTAATGATCCAACACGAAAATAATAGTAAAATATACTCCATTCTTTTTGATATTCATAATGTGAATTGCAATAAAAAGATTTCATTGTCAGTGAAATGACTCATAATATTTCTTAAGAATCCATAAAACATTTATGCTTTTTGATTATAAAAAGCTGCACATGAAAATTCAAATACATGTAAATTTAAATTAAGTTATAATAAAATCTCATCCATATTCTAATCACAAAATAATGTTGCTTACAGTAAAAAAATTAAAAAAGAAAACTAATATTTCTCTTTACTATAATTAATGTCACGCAGAGTCATTCATCGCTTTAATATTTAATTACAGATATTAATATTTAATTACAGATATTATTAAATTCCTAGAAAACTATAACGAAGTTAATGTTAAAAGTAGAAAAAAGAAAAAAAGAATTCTTTCTTTTTAAATCGGTTCATCTTGTATCAGTTAAGGGATGTGGAATGTAATTATGAGCGTGCGGAATGCCGCGCGTCAACCTTATCGCCGGCGGTGCGGCTCTTCGCAATTCAAAGCGACGACAATAAAGGGAAGACATGAAGAACATGCTGAATAAGAAAGAAGACTCGCGTGCCATGTCCCGCTGAGCAGAGGCAAATAAGTCTAGGTCGGCGAGTATTAGCATAACTAGGCGACCAGGTTCGAAAGGGACAAAAATGATCTCGAAAAAGTCGACACCGTTCCCATTCTATCGCTCTGATCAGCGATCCTTGATCAGCGGCGCTTTTATTATGCACTGTGATATTCCGTCGGCTCTACAGCCTCATGTATTTTGTCTTCGTCTCTATTTTATCGAGCATGTATGTATCGTATATTTTCCTTATCGCGTATGTGTGCGACGAATGGCTCGAGAAGCGTGCAAGAAAAGGGTAGCTGACGTTGGCGAGGAAGATGGAGAGAAGTAGAAAGAAGATGAAGAGAAAACGGAGCACGCGAAGATGCTGGAGGAATGAGCGATGACAAAAAGGAGTAGGACCCGATATGGGCGAGAGTCCGTCGTCACTCGAATGGCAGGAAGAGAACGCTCCTTATTTATTATTTAATTACAGATTTATTGCCTGGTCGAGCGATCGGTGACGCCACGACGTGTACAGGAACACCTGATGTGGATCTGCTAGTATAACGGTGGGCTTGGAGAGACGGAGCAACGTGCACCAATTTGTCTCCAGGGCATAACAGGTCGCGCACGCGCGAGCGCGCGGCAAAGTATTTCGTGCATGAAACTTTTATAAACGGCGATACGACACGACAGTCCGATCTACGGCGCATAAATCAGAGTCGTGCTGATGTACCGACTATAAAGGGTACATAACTAGCGATGTAACACTCGTGTGCGACAATGTATAAACTCTTGTTACATTCTCATGTTCAATAATTGCAAATACTTTTTCTTAGAGAGTAATGCTTTTCAAAATTTTTCTTGTGTCAGTGGTGTAATTGTATCTTAATGTTCAATTAAGTTGACTGTCTCTTTTGCCATATAGATACAGTTCTTATTTGACAAATTTTTATTTCTTAAATGTAAATTTAATTAATTAATTTGCAAATGTACGTAAGTTAAATATATTTTAATTTTGTTAAGGGAAATAACATTAAAATCTCACGAAGTCAAATTTCAAAAGAAAATGTGCGTTTTTCAGTTAAATTTGGAATACGATTTATCAAATTCGAATATTCTCCCAATTTTCTTGTTTCATCAGATAAGTTTGTTACATGTCCAAGCGTACGATCAGAATTCTGATACGCAAAGTCACCAGCTGCCAACACGAATGATATTGCGTTCAAGAGAAGTATGAATAAAATTGCATGACGATAAGGAGAGACAAGGACACAAGTAGCATGTATTCTGATAAAAATAAAATTAATTAAAGGGTATATAAGAATCAAAAATAGTAAAACTTTAATAAATACACGTCAATTTTCTAATACTTATTCTCGATATCATTAATCTAAAAATTTTTGATGGTATAACATATAAAATGTCTTACAACAATAAAAATTAAAAATTATATGTTTCGGTTCTTAATCGAGTCATCTTCAGATTTATTATAATCGCAGTCGCAACCCGCAGTAAAAATGAAACGATAAAAATCAAGTAAAAATAAAAATAAACATAAATAAGTTAACCACATACATCTCCGATGGATTGTATGTTGATCGACGAAAATTGTTTTCAATCAGCTGCTCGACTGAATGTTAAAATTTTCTATGGATCTATGAGTAATATGAAAAAATTGAGAACAATCTAGACTATTTATATAAACGTCAACTAAAATAAAACTCACCGGAGAAGTCACAAAGTATGAAAATGTTATAAACATGTGTTCAATGATCAGTAACATTCTTAAAAAGAGTCAATCGCATAATTAACAAACGAGATGGTCGGACTAACGCATGTCAACGTTACAAAAGAATAGCGATGACTGAATAAAGGCTCATAAAATTAAGTCAATAACCGATGATGCAAAGTATAGTCAAGTATACTCATATACTGTTTACTATTGGTAAATACGATTTATGAAGCATTTAGCATATATTCTCTCGTAGAGTGGACGAAGATATTGAGGCAGAAAACCAGAATATGGCGAAAGAAAACGCGAGAGAGATGAAAAACTTGGCTGACGGTCCGAAAGGTGCGCCTTGGTATTCTTTAGTTTGCAACAGTTAGTTGCTTCTTGTTCGCGATGTTGGCGACACGTTTTAGTGCCCATAGATGGGAGCGCGGTCTCTCAGTCAAGCCAGTCAACGCAAAAATCTTGCATTGATTGATCGGATCCCGGCAATGGAGATGGAAACACTATAGTAAGAATCCCGGAAAAAAAGAGGATGGAAAAGGCAGAGGAGACAGAAGGAAAGGGGTGGTTTCATAGCGGGGATGGAAAAACGATGGTTAAGACAAAGGATAAAGTGACGACCGCGGTTTGTTGACGTTACTCTTGGCGTATATGGAATGAAAAACTATTGGGCCGGAAGCCTGTGTACAGCGCCTTGTGGCTTTTTAATGTGTTCATAATGCGAGCACGTTTTTGATGTCTGCTGGTTGGACCACCTTCATAATGTTTGCTTCTTCTGCTCTCTTTCCCCGTCTTTCCTCTCTTTGCGCTTCGTCCGTGCGCACATATTCGTGCGTTTCTTTAAGATGGACCTTTTTGTCATGCCTGGGTCAGCGACGTAAAATATGTCTCTGTTGCGCCCGGGTCTCGAAAGTCCCTGAACTTTTTAGCGGTCTTAAGAGACCGGGTGTCCATGTGGAATGTCGATGGCTCGTCATCATCGCTGCGAATGGAGCTATTACGTGTCCCACTGTGCGACTACTAATACAGATCGATTCGAGGCTCTATCCGATCACCTTGTTAATGTAATTGGTAATACTCATATACATGCGCACGCACATAATTTCGTCGAAATAGATGTGTTTAATATTAGGTGTAGTAAAAAGAAATCCATTATTTTTCCATTCAATTTCATGCAAAAATAATGGATTTCTAATATTTAGCATAAATAGTTATAAGAAGTTAGTTATAAAATAACTAAATACATGTAAAAACAAATGACTAAACAAATCAACTAGAATTAGCTAACAATTAAAACTTACTCTTAAATTTAAGTAATCGATAATTTCAATTTCTTTTCTTCTTTTTTGTATTAGATAACATACAATTGTCTTGATTTTGTATTAGATACATAGTATTAGATACATAGAATATTGAAAGAGTATGTGAACATAAAACAAATAATTATAACGATACAAAATAACTTTCCGCTAAATAAAAAACAAAAATAGGCAATTATTAAATCGGCACTTTCGGCAGTTTTAGCGGGTTGAAAAAGAGATTAAATGTTACTTACCATTAGAATAGAGCAGATGTAGACTGTACTGAATACCATTGTTCGTCTTTTGGCCTTCAGACTCCTGGAAGAATAGACATAAAATCTATATATTTTTTATCACAATGGATATATTTCGTTTTAAATCAATCATATTAATCAAATTATCTATAATTTCTATTGTTTAAAAAGTCTAACTATTCAAATGCAGTCTCGCGCGTTCTTCGAGTTCCATTCTATTTTAATTAAGTGCACCGTGACGCAACGCCTGTGTGTGCCCGGTCTGCTCCACCTCACGCTAATTATTAATTTCTTGATGCGCCGGTAAGAGCCATGCCATTACGTATGGCGTGCGATGCATAATTATCATCCTGCCCCGTTGACGAGTCATGCGTGCATCGTGCCATATGCCGCGACCACGGTAATGCATTTTCAACTACCTACCCCCGGAATATCATGGTTGGTGGTACACCCACGACCGCCCTCTCCATCCCACAACTACGACTTTTAGTTGTATAATACGGCCTTTTGACTCGAGGATAAACGTTGGCAGTCCGATCGATTTTACGTCAAATTAACGTAATTACGCGCGAAGATGTGGCAAAACTTCATTGGTTCGTTTTGTTATTCTATCACATATGCAAATGATGTTATATAATTATTTGCAATTATCTTAGTAGATTAATTGTAAGTTAATTTTCTGTATTTTGTATAGTTTTCACGATTAATTAATTAACGTAATGATAGCTGCGATTTCACGGCCGGGTACATTCGACAGATGTTACAATAGAACAGAGATTCTTAATGTAAGATTATATTTGACCGAATTACTTAACTGCGGTGAAAATAAATTTCAATTAACTAATTACAAATAATAATAAAAGTTATATATAAGGATAATAATTTTTAAGTACCGTAAAATAGGATAATTTTGGTCTAAAATTAAAATAATTTTGATCCATGTTTCAATAATGCCTAGACAATACGAATGTCAAAATTGGAATATAAAAAGTGTTTTAAAAATGCCTTGAAGACGTCATATGTATTAATTTGAAATGCATGCTATTTATACATTTTTTTAAATTTCAGCCAAAGTTATCCCATTTTATATAATAATTTGTTCATTCTTGTATGTAATAAAAAATATATAATACTTTTTATAAAGTAATAAATAATAAAATTTATATAAATTGAAAAAGACGAAACATATATATTCACTTTTCCATTTTACGTTTGTCGTGACAATCTCATACTTTTAAATTCTCTTATTTCTCAAGTCTGACTGTCTCGGCTCCATTTCGATGAGTACGAGTTCCTCAGAAGATATCAAGATTATGGCTTATCAGCTTAAGCACGGGAATAGTCGACGCGGATAAGAAAACCGCATAAATCCATCGCAAGATTTCTCCGCGAATGAACGGGAAGTGATCATTTTTCTAACGGAATAACTCCTTCCATCTATATCCGCGCTCGCTTCATCGGATAATCGGACCTGCTTCGCCGATCGGCGTCTGATCGGCGACGTCTTTCTTCCCTTTTTTCCGTCGCGCGCGTGGTCCGAGCGTACGCATTAAGCTCTCTCCTGTCGTCGGCGTTCGTCGCGACCATTAATCTCTAAATTCGTCCGGCGCACGATGGACGTTAATCAGATATATACGCGGATAGATCGAGCTACTCTCTCTCTCTCTCTCCCTCTCCCTCTCCCTCTCTCTCTCTCTCTCTTTCTCTCTTCGTCTGCTCTGACTGCTTTTTAATTAAACATCAACAAAAAGTGGACAGAGAGATGCTATGTATTTATCTAAAGCATCCATTTCTGGGAATAATGCGTACAAATATAACGTCATATTATGCGGTATCGAGCTCAGTAAGACTCAATTCGCTACTCAATTCTCTATGTCGCCATCTCTGCGATAAGTGATCGTTTTAACATCACTTACGCGCAAACTCTATATATATTTTTTATTCCGGACGAAAGAAAATGAAATACATTATTGGGACTTTTACGGCTCAATTCTAAAATATTATCAACTGAACATCTGAATAATTATCAATACTTCTAATAGAATTTTAATCTATAATATATCTCTCATATTTCTATTTGTATTTTGATGTAATTTGTAGGTAATTTATTAAAATTGTTTATTTTTTAGAACTGAATTAAAGATTAGCAACATGAAACGTGCAAAAATTTTTATATTATACATATTTCTAATAGAATACAAGAAATTCAATTAAGATTTGCAGTGGGTCAGAGGAGGAGATGCGTGGATTGAGGTACAAACTCGACACGGGGTTGATGCATATCCGCGGTACATGACCCTAATTAATAGGGAGGCCACGCGATGCAACTGTTCCGACGTGAATTATGTGCGTATTATAAGGTCGGGATAGGAAGATGAGAGAGAAATGAGAGCGAAACCAAACGGAACATTATTGATTCATGAAAAGAAAAGGAGAGAAAGATATGAAGAGATGCGAAGTGAGATGACCTAATATTCATTGCAATGTGAATAATTAAACACTTGTGCATTATAAATAAAACTTGATTTAACTAAATTTTTTAATCTTGAATTAAGTGGAATTCAAACTTTATGTTACGTGAAACTTAAATATGCATTTAAATATAAAACTTAAATATGTTAGATGCAAAATAAGATGCCATTAGTAGCTGCCAAGAAATAAATATACAATCTTGGATCTAAAGTTTCATATAACGAAATATTTTATAACAAAATTATTATTATAATCAGATTAAAAAAATATAGAATACGATTGAATTGTTTTATCGTGTTACATGTAATATTGAAAAGGCATTAGTTATTTTCTCTTATCAGGAATGCCATAGATTGATGGAGCGATCGATTCACCAAACTTTGCAACTTTCCGAATCGCAGATCGCGAGTCATTCCACACCTTATATTCTTAAATCTACGACGTTACGTCCCACAACGCGATCTAACTGTACGTCTTCGTGTGTCGAATTAGCCGACGATTTATGGCGGGTAGATTTATTAGGGGGTGTACCTCGTTACCCCGAGGCGTAGAAGTAGAGAAAGGGGAAGATTGAGAGAGAGAGAGAGAGAGAGAGAGAGAGAGAGAAAGAAGGAGGGAAGAGAAAGAGACAGAGAGACTTCCGACAGAGCATCGTCGTTGCACGAACGGAGATCGCTAGAATTCCAGAGGTTACGGTCGGGATTACGTTTCGATAATTTATACGCTCGTGGACCTTGGTCCTTCTCCTCGTGCCGTGCATCTGGATTTCCGCCGTTTATTTGGTGTACCGTGTATGTCCCGCGTACATACATAGCGTATCGTACAGAGATCTGATCAATCGAGCTATGAAGCGCGTAGTGTGCACTAATGTTCTTATGCGCATACATACCGAAGATATGTTATATTTGTGCAAATCCGCGTCTGTTTATCTAGTCCGGTCTCCCAACATAACGATTTCTCTTACATAAGAATAAACGCTGCGTCGCACGACGATAATTAACTTCTCCTTAAACAGCTGTACTAATTTACCAATAGAAAGTGGATCTCTAATGATGATTGAGCGTTGACAATCGCGTCCCGTTTCCCCGAGAGCACTTTTTCGGGAGGAGGAGGGGGAAGAGTTGCGAGATCGTTCTACACGATAACTCCAAGCGAAACTTAAATTCACAGCTGTCTACGATGTTTCTATCATGAATTACCGCGTTATTCATTGTCGATTCATTCAACTGTCACTTCATTCCTGTATAAAATCGTCACAATTAATGTGCATTAAAATGTGCATTAAAGATAATTAAACATCCTTATTAATTTACGTAATGCCTTGAAATTATAATTAAATTCGATGATTGCAGAAAGAAGACAAGTCATATTTATCAAATTTTTCAGTATTAATAGAAAACTTTAATTTTAGTTCCAGTGAAAAAACTAACAAAATTACTTTTGAGAATTTAAATATAATATTCAATCTTTTAAAAAAATTTTTGGTTTCTCTCTGAAATGTTTGACAATTAAACAATATAAATGTGACACAAGGGTATATGAGTAAGGTTACAGTTGCTAAATCATAACATTTCAAATAACATATTTATTGTAACAACATTGATAATGACCGAATGTTCTGGTCGAAACGTATGTTTTATTTGATTTGATATTATTTGAAATATTATGCAACTGTAACTTAGCTATTGCTCATATACTTTATCTATTATATATCTTTATATATATTTTACTATACCTTATATCACATTTATATTGTTTACAAGTGAGCTTTAGATATTTAATTTTGATTCATGATGATATTCAATTAAATAAAAAATTTTAATTTCAGGATTCATATCCTTTTTACACTCAACGTTAAACTCATATCATTTCTGAATTAAAGAAACAATAAAAAATTGCATAATACGTTATTACAGATATTTTGTTTATCTTAAGTTATGTTAAACAATAATTATTTCTTTATGTTAAACAATATGAAACAATTTACAAAAAACAGTTTTAAAAACACTGACTAAAATATCTTTTCTGATTATTCTTTGGGTAAATTGACAGCTATTCGAAATCTCATCAAAAAAGCTTCTTTTTCATTGCTTCTATTTCATTGTGATGTAACGTAGCATTCCATTTTTCCAAATATCGAATCTTGTCTAATCTAGACTCATATCTTTTCTGTTCATTGCTCATTTTCAATATTTATTTTAGGCCCTTAGAAGCTTGGGACAAAGTCTCCTTTCTCATTTAAAATATACTTTTTTTCAAAATCAATAGAAAGAAAATATTATTTTCATGTTTTTCTCTTACAAATTCACAAACAATTATATTAATTTTTTTTATTATGATAATATAGTTCTATTGTAAAATAGTTCTATTGTCACCAAACAATTGTTCAAATGTGATCTTTGTAATAGCATTGTTTCTGTGCCGTTATTACTGACAGCTGTGATAACACTCGGAATGAAATTGAACATAAAAAAAATAACTTCGTCGCATTTTCATAACCGTGAAGTGATAGATCTTAAAAGCATATGAACGTAGTGCCCTTTTGTACGTGTATTCTAACGCGTCGCGCGATAAAATGTATAAGCATGACAGAATTCATTCTACTGCTGTATAATTAGTTGTAGACTGTATCGTCGACAATTATGGTAATTTCTTGTAGAAGCCTCAATATTTCGCGCACGAGTGTCTGGTTAATAAACGCCCGACAGAACGTAATCTCCCATCGAAGGTACGAGGCATGGGTGGAAGGCGCTCGAAGGGTGCTCTTTATTATTCGTAGGTCATTCGCTTCGCGTGACCACCCTCCTGCATCGCGTCCGTTCATTTCTCACGCGGCCGATGGATTTTCGCTTGTCCGGCTAATTGCCGGAAAAGAGTCGCTGCTATGGATTCTACGGATCATCGATACGCATACGCATACACGCGTAGGCGGTACTGTTTAATATTTGACGCCGGCCCCGATGGAAACGGCAATTATCGAGATAAGCGCGCGCTCGCACGATATTCCCCTGGCGTCATAAAGGGCCTGCTCTCCTTTTTTTTTCCATCCGATCTCCCCGGAGAGTGGCAGTTAGCGCGAAGCATTGAAATTTCGAACTTAATCATTCGCTATCGTCGCTCATTTCCGCGGATACTCGCGAACTCAGTTGCTTTCGTTCGCCATCATTCTCTATCGTCGCGCGCCGTTCTGAAAGAAAAATATCTTGACGCGATATCTCGAGTTTTTCAAACTCTTTTCTTGCGTCTTTATGTTTTAGATACTTAGTTGTATCACGATCATAATGACAGTTTATCGAATTGCGTGAAAGTTTCGAATGTAATACCAGAAATTATTACCTGATCCTTTTCGACGAAGCCCATGAATGACGTCCTTTCGATCTCAATAGGTTGACCGTGTCGATCATAAAGGGCGATTACGAAATGGAAAAAATTGCTCTTCCTCAAGTTACTTGGTGGTTGTTTCTCGAAATGCGCCCGGCCCACGCCAACCCTATAATAGATTAAATATCGCATTTCAGGGAATTGTCATTAACTACGCTACTTATATTAGGATATAAATCTTATAACAAACGTTTTAATACAATACAAACATATTGCATCAAATACATAATATGCTCAATAATATATTTTATTGTAAATTATAAGTATAATGACATTGATATGTTAGCGATTAAATTTCAAAAAATCAGCATAAAGAATGAATGGATGTGTCAGATTAAAGTAAAAAATGTGAAATCTCCTTGGCTTATAAATTAAAAAGTGATAGAGTAAAGATTTTTTTTTATAAAAATTTATTTCCAAAAATGAAATATTTCAAAATAAAATCAATATTGCGTAATTTAATATATTGTTTTTATTGCACATGCAAATATATGACTGAGTTTACGATTTAATTAATCTTTTATATAAATTTATATATATGTGTGTAAAGATAATAGTAGATAAGATTATTTTATTCGAATAAGCGCAAATAATCTTTGAATTTCAACAGTCAGGTGAAATGTTAAGCGATATTCTGTCTGTCGCGAAGTCAAAGAGGCGTATCAGTTCAATCCTTGGGTGCAATAAGAATGCTTAAACCGGCGGAGAGGAAAGACAAACGAGGTCGACCGTGGGGAAGCGCGCAGGTGGTCTCGGCGCCTTAAAATCCTATTAAGGTCTCATGTGCCGAGATTAGGCCGCTGGACTCCAATGCCATCTTTGAGTAATGGCACGGAAAGTCCCCTTTTCGAGTATGTTGCTTCGCACAGCCCGCGCGTAGATCTCAGATTCGAATTGATTTTGTAAAACTCAGAGTTTTCCATTATCACTGTACCTACTATTAGGCGAGAGTAAAAAAATTGCGAACACGAGGTAAACGTGAATATACTATTGCATTATATTAGTAATAATCTATCACTTCTCGCATTCAGTGGTAGTTTGGTAGTGATATAAGCTTAGTGCCGCACTATAACACGCGACTCCGTAGAACGCATACATCTTTTAAGGTAAATTTTGTTAATAGATTTTCAATGTAGGAAAGAATAGAGAAATTAGAAGTACTTAATAGTAAAAAATTAAATAAAGCTGATTATTATATTTATAATTATATAGAAGTCTTTGTTCAAAAGATATATTGACTTTAAAGTATAAATTATTAACATTTATATATTATCAATATAAAACTATAATTTTGAATAAAAAATAAAATCTGATTCGACATGATCCCGCGTGGCAGTGGATAACTCTGAACAATAAAGATTTTATTATTTGTAAAAAATTATAGTTTATATTTTAATAAAATATAAATTATTAGATTGAAGCCAAATAACTTAGCTCCTTTAAATAAAGACTTTTATAAGTGATAAATAATCGTCGATTTTGTTTAATTTTTTCTTTAGGTATTTGCAATTGTATCAATATAATATCTATTATGAGTCAATAATATTACTAAAATCACGTAAAAGACGTCAAAAACAAAATCCTAAGTCACAGACGAATGATATCTATAACATGATATCTATAACAAAAAAATTATGGCATAACTGATAAGAAATACATAATGTTACACCATATGTAATAAAGATAAGGTATAACTTTTATAGAAAAAATAGTAATGAATAATGTAATGAAAAATGTAATGAATAAATAATAGAATAACATTATTAATTATTTTTTTTAATTAGTAATAATTGCAATCTTAATAGTACAATTTATTAGCGATACATTGATATGCATTGGAAATATATTATTCCAGTATTGTGCCAATAAATTGTGCTATTAGGAAAGAATATAATATAAAAATATATATTTATTTACCTGCAATTATTGCCTAATTAAGAACAACAGTAATTAATAATGCCATCTATTATTTATATATTAAATGTAATATAAAACTGACGATGAAATGACGATATATTTATAACGATAATGTAGAGTCATAAACATTACATTTATTTTACGTCATTATTTAGTCATTATTTGATATCAAATGAAAAATGACTTTAAATCATCGTTATAATCGACGAGATCTTGGGTTATTAGGTCTGCCCTATTTTTTTATATTACAACGTATTAACAATTAGAATAATTATTAGAATAATTATATTATCTGAAAGTTCTATCATAATAGAAAGTCTCTATCTAAATATAGAGATAATTTTATTCACGTATTATTATTAGATACATAAAG
>Ga0157364_1001555_pt1 | contig 19777 bp, 18 predicted proteins | sample AttsexASBM2_FD_111476 | JGI IMG/M metagenome (GOLD analysis project Ga0157364, IMG submission 111476) | Fungus gardens microbial communities from leaf cutter ant in Ribeirão Preto, State of São Paulo, Brazil - Atta sexdens ASBM2 | ecosystem: Host-associated > Fungi > Mycelium > Unclassified ...
CGTACAGGGAGGGTGAGAACCCTCGCAGGGTTCGACAAAACGCAGTTTTGGTTGGCCGCAGGCCACCCGTAGGGCCAGCCACGCAGTGGCGCAGACCATCCCTCCCTCACCGCCATCATTCTATGAGCCGATTACTCTGCCGGTGGTGGTAATGGTGTGATTAACGGCTACGGTTGTTGACCCATTCCTGAAGCCACTGCTGATAATGCGCTGGCCATTGCACCGTCTCCGTACCCGGCCGTCCCAGAGCAAAACCATGGCCACCGGTGGGATACCGTAATAATTCTACCGGCACCCCAGCCCGCAAGCAGGCCTGTTGCATAATCAAGGTATTTTGCGGATTGGAAACCGGGTCATCTTCCGCCTGTACCAAAAAAAATGGCGGAGACTGAGGCGTCACAAAGTTTTGCACTGACCAGTGATTATCTTGTGCCAAGTTGCCACGAGGGCCCACCAGCAGCTTATGGGTCGAGGTATGCGTATAGGGCGGATCGAGGGTAATAATCGGGTAAATCAGGGCTGCTCGCTCTGCAGTTGCTGGTAATCTGTCGAGGCTATCTTGCGAAGCATAACTGGCATAATAGGGACGCTCCACCGCCATACCCAATAGGTGCCCTCCGGCTGAAAAACCCAGTACACCGCATCGGCGATGTTGCGAATGGATAATTCGCAGTGCTCGCTGAGCATCTTGTAGTGCGACCCTACTACCGTCATGCCAACCTTCACCAGGCAGTCTATAGGTCAAAATGTAGGCAGTAAAACCCCCTTGTACTAACCATTTCGCAGCCGGCCAAGCTTCTTTACGCATCTCAATGTGCCGGTATCCTCCCCCTGCCGCCACTAGCACACCATAACCATTAGAGGTTTCTGGTGCGATACAAGTCAGCATCGGCACTCGGATATGAGAAATCGCACCACTGGATGAAACACGTAAGGGTCCCTGTGGGCCGCCACCACCCGGCGGGCCATTAGGCCATAGTGGTAACTGCTGGTCAGGCAAAGTTCTGGCTTTGAGGTGGGCAGCTGCTAAGCAGCTGGTGATCCCTACTAAGAACTGACGACGATCCATAAAAGCTCCACTGATGATCGGTTTTCCGTTCACTCAACGCTATGTGAATTTTTCATAGAAGAGGATGACAAAGTCTTAGGTTAACTTAACGCACATTTTACCCTTCCAGTTAGTCTGTTTCGTCATGACCCATGATCAAAGATACCCTTAGCACTGTTTTTATCTGAGATTAACCCGAAAAAATCACTAAGGATCACAGAACCCACGTCGGAATACTGTCTTACAGGTCTGATGGGGAAAGGGATGATGCGATGTTATCGGTGACCTAACACTTATGTTGTGTCGACATTTAAGACATGGCCGCAATGCTATTTGATACAGATCTCTTTAAGGTATAAGTGGAATATATATTTATCTATTTAATATTAAATCGAAATAATTCCAATTTTTATCTCGGGGAAACATTATGATGAATTATCTATTGTTAGGTATCGCTATTGTCCTGTTGATCGTTGCACTGTTTTTACTAATTTCTTACTTTAGAGAAAAAAGCAAAAGTCCATTTTCGCGCGGCAAGCATCGTTAACACACAAAAAAACCGCCCCTTTATGGGGCGGTGTGCTGCCGTCATTATTTACCATTTGGTGTTTCGGGGGCAATTTCATAAGCAGTCTGAACCAACGAGTGACGTTCAGCCCTTTCGGTGACTTTACGCTGCCACTTTTCATCCATTTGCTGACGAGTGCCTGAGATTATCTCCTGCGGAACCACATTTCGGAAATGGGTCTCTTCCCCGGTCACCACTCGCACAATCAATTCAGAGACCTGAGTCGGCTGATATTGCTCGTGTGGGAAAGCAAGCTTGCTGTAATCGAAGACTGTATCTGCCTTATCTTCCGGCCACCAGTGTTCCCACGCCTCAAACATACGATCATTGAATCCGGTAAGGATCGGACCTGGATTAACTGTCGCCACCTGCACCCCAAACTCACTGAGCTCAATATGCAGTGCTTCAGCAAACGCTTCCAACGCATGTTTGCTCGCGGAGTAAGCCCCAGCAAACGGGTCAGTAGTGATACCCGCGACCGAAGAAACAATGACAATTTTCCCCTTACGCTTCTCGATAAACTGACGGGCGAATAATTGGGTCAGCAGTACGGTGCCGAACACATTAACCTCAAACTGACGGCGTAGTTTATCTTCTGGCAGATCGACGACTGCCCCACCTTCAGAGATACCAGCATTGTTCAGGAGAATATCAATATCCCATTCCGCCGCCTGCAAGCGATCATTTTCATCGGTAATATCTAATTTACGGAACTGTATATCTAAACCTGCCGCTTTGGCTTCCGTTTTAAGAGTCTGGATCTGTGCAACGGCTTCGGTAGTAGCGATGACCCGGTAACCCGCTTTGGCTAATAGAAACGCGCTTTCCTTGCCAAAACCTGTGCCTGCTCCGGTAATCAATACTGTCTGAGCTTCCATAATCCCTCCTGTAGCGTTAGCGTGCATCGTTAAGTTGTCTGCTTAAAACTGTAGGACAAGATCCGCGGCTCTGCGACCCTTTCCACGCCATCTCAACGTTTAACTCTCCTGTTCCCTTCGAGATCAAAATAAAAATAATTATTTCTTTCAGTTAGTTATATAAATGGTATTCACTAAATGACACAGTACACCCGTAATAATGAGCTAACTTATAAATTAAAAAGCACTTTACTCGCTCAAAAAACAAGCAAAAAAAACCCAGCCAACGCTGGGTTTTCATAAATATTAGGAGACCATCGTCTTAGAGTTTAACGGCTAACTGTAAGCATGTAGGGTTCTTTGGCACAACTCTGAACGCACGCAATCTTGGGCATCAAAACGAACCAACCCGACCAACTCATCGTCCTCAAAACGCTGTAGTGCATCGGCAAGACCCGATGTCACCCCACAAGGAAGATCACACTGAGTAATATCGCCGTTAACAATCACGGTAACATTCTCGCCTAACCGCGTCAGGAACATCTTCATCTGAGCCGCGGTCACATTTTGCGCTTCATCAAGAATAACAAACGCATTCTCGAAAGTGCGTCCACGCATATAAGCAAAGGGGGCAATTTCGACTTTGCCGATTTCAGGACGTAAGCAATACTGCATAAAAGAAGCACCCAGTCGTTTTACCAGTACATCGTAAACAGGGCGGAAATAAGGGGCGAATTTTTCAGAGATATCGCCGGGCAGGAAACCAAGATCTTCATCAGCCTGCAAAACTGGCCGGGTGACGATAATCCGTTCAACATCTTTATTAGACAACGCTTCCGCAGCTTTTGCTGCGCTAATCCACGTTTTACCGCAACCGGCCTCTCCGGTAGCGAAGATAAGTTGCTTTCCTTCAATGGCCGCCAAATAACGGGCCTGCGCACTATTCCGGGCCGAGATGGGTGACCGATCACGGTTATCCCGTGCCATACCGATAGCGTCGAGACCACTCATTTGTACCAGCGAAGTGACTGATTCTTCCTCACGCTGACGATAACTACGGGAATCATGACGAATCACCCGACGAGCTTCACGACGTGCTTTGACCACTGCTTTCTGTCTTCCCATGTTAGCACCTTACAGTTGGTTTCATTTTCCGTGTCACACTGCAACACGGTTATGTGAACGCTTTAGAGGTTTACAGGCTTCCTTTTGAGCCGCGAACAATCATTAGCAACCGTACATACTGAGATGTACATGCATCGGTTAAAAAGAAATGGAAAAGGGAAATCAAGTGGAAGTTAAAGGATGAATGATGAGTACGTGCGGAATGGATACCCGCCGGTAGAAGTGAAAAGTTTCCTGAAACAGACTGACAGTAACATTCCATAGGTACTCTCCTGGGAACTTCATAATAGATGAAACTCTCATGGAATAACCTGAACCTATGCGAAAAAGAATGCAACAATAATTTTACTATAAAAGTGAAATATTTTTTCAGTGCCCCAAAACGAAAGTCCAAGGATAATTATAACCAATTGAAAGTGGAATATTTTCTAATTTATTGCTCATTAATCACTCAACTTAAGCATATCCACTGAACCAGTACATGGTTAAATTTCAGGCTGACAAGGTTGCCAGCCGAATTAATCCGCCTGTGATAATCGGCCCAATCCCCCTCGCCAAGAACATTTGGGTCATCACAAATAAAAGGATGCGCCGTAATGGCATTTGGTCGCATCCTTCTGTGTCGCGCGGGTTAATCCGCAGAATATTCCTGACGAGCAGCCTCGAAGCGCGCCACCGCTTGTGAGGAAGGTACAGCCCCTAGGTAACTCACCAATACGATTGCCAATGAGGCCAAAATAAAACCAGGAATAATTTCATACAGGGCAAGCAAGCCGGTTTTTTCCCAACCTAGTAGTCCGAATAAGCTGCCCTGCTTCCAGATAATAACTGTTATCGCTCCGGTAACCATGCCGGCTAAAGCACCATTACGGGTCATTCTCTTCCAGCAGACACTTAACAAGATCACGGGGCCAAAAGCCGCCCCAAATCCTGCCCAGGCGTAACTGACAAGCCCCAAGACTTTATTCTGCGGATCTCTAGCCAGTAAAATGGCAATGATCGCCACCAGTAATACCATCGCCCTCCCCACCCAAACCCGCTCACGCTGGCCAGCATTTTTTCGGAAAAAAGCGCGATAAAAATCTTCCGTCAAGGCACTGGAACAAACCAGTAACTGACAACTTAGAGTGGACATAACCGCCGCCAATATAGCGGACAACAGCACACCGGCAACCCAAGGATTAAATAAAATTTTTGCCAGTTCGATAAATACCCGTTCACCGTTACTGCTGACGGCAGCAGCCTGCTCAGGATTGGCATCAAACCAGGCAATACCAAAGAAACCCACTGATAATGCCCCCAGCAGGCACAGCACCATCCAAATCATACCGATGCGACGAGCAGCAGGCATCGAACGGTGTGAATCAGCAGCCATAAACCGAGCCAATATATGAGGCTGTCCAAAATACCCTAAGCCCCAGCCCAGTAAGGACACAACACCGAGAATATCCAGTCGATTCATCATATTGGTAAAACCGGAGCCATGTGCACGGATCACCGTTAATGCCTCTGGAATACCGCCCACAGCAACGATCACCATTACCGGTGTTAACAGTAAAGCAAAAATCATCAACGCCGCTTGTACGGTATCTGTCCAACTCACCGCCAAAAAGCCACCGAGAAACGTATAGGCAATGGTTGCCCCCGCACCTGCCCACAGCGCGGTTTGATAACTCATCCCGAAGCTGCTTTCGAACAACCTTGCACCTGCAACAATACCGGAGGCGCAGTAGATAGTGAAAAAGATCAGTATGATGGCGGCAGAGATCACCCGTAGTAGCTTACTGCGGTCCTCAAAGCGGCTGGTAAAATAATCCGGCAGCGTCAGGGCATTGTTATGGTATTCGGTCTGCACTCGGAGACGACCCGCAATGACCTTCCAGTTAAGCCATGCCCCAAGCGTCAGGCCGACTGCAATCCAACTCTCAGAAAGGCCGGCGATAAATATTGCGCCCGGCAGCCCCATTAACAGCCAGCCACTCATATCAGACGCCCCGGCAGAGAGCGCGGTCACAACACTTCCCAGCCGCCGTCCACCGAGAATATAGTCATCAAAATTTTTGGTCGCACGCCAAGCAAAGAAACCGATAAGCAGCATACCGGCGATATAAATAATAAAGGTGATTACCAGAGGGGTACTCGCTGTCATGGTGTTCTCCGTTTCCGGGAGTGGCGGCTAACTTTTCGCCATCTCCATGGCCTGAAAAAGAAGGGTGAAGGTGAAACCTTTCACTTTTAACAAAGAATTAACACCATACGCTTTGGGTTGCACCTGGTTTTTATCAACAATCCGCGCCAGATCAAATTTCAATACTTGCAATCTTATGCGCTGAGACTGCAACCTCATGCGAAACAGCCTATCTACGGCGCATACTCCACCGTTAAACTGATAGCGCACGCTAGCCAGTAAGTGACCATCGATAACGTTTTGCTATGCATCGCACTTTCAAGGTTGCAACAAGTTGCAACATAGGTGATATTCTGGTGCAACCTAATTGTATTGTTAACGGAGAGTGCCATGGCTACGACTACCACGATGGGCGTCAAGTTGGATGAACCCACCCGGGAGCGCCTAAAGCAGGCGGCTCAGAAATTGGATAGAACGCCGCACTGGTTATTACGTCAGGCGGTCTTCAACCTTCTGGAATCGTTAGAATCCGGAAACAGTCCTTGGCTCAACAGTGAAGATACAGCGGAACACGACGTACCAGCGGATACTGGCGGTCGTGAAGAAAATCATCAGCCTTTCCTCGATTTTGCCGAACAAGTATTGCCACAATCGGTCCTCCGTTCAGCGATCACCGCCGCTTGGCGACGCCCGGAGACCGATGCTGTGCCCATGGTTTTGGAACACGCACGCATGCTTCCGTTGTTGGCTGAGAAAACCCACCAGCTGGCACACCGATTAGCAAGTCATCTTCGTGATCAAAAAGCGGCGGGTGGGCGTTCGGGCATGGTCCAAGGGTTGCTACAAGAATTTTCACTCTCCTCTCAGGAAGGCGTCGCGCTAATGTGCCTTGCCGAGGCGCTGCTACGTATCCCCGACAAACCTACCCGAGATGCTCTGATCCGCGATAAGATCAGTCATGGTAACTGGCAGTCACATCTCGGACGCAGTACCTCTGTGTTTGTGAATGCGGCGACTTGGGGTTTACTGGTCACTGGAAAACTGGTCGCCACTCATAATGAAGACAGCCTGTCCCGTTCGCTAAACCGTCTGATCAGCAAAAGTGGTGAGCCGGTTATCCGTAAAGGGGTGGATATGGCTATGCGCCTGATGGGCGAACAGTTTGTGACCGGGGAATCTATTGCTGAAGCACTGGCTAACGCCCGCCGCTTGGAAGATAAAGGTTTTCGTTATTCTTATGACATGCTCGGTGAAGCAGCGTTAACACAAAAAGATGCTGATGCTTATCTCAAATCCTATCAGCAAGCGATCCATGCAATCGGTAAAGCTTCCAATGGCCGTGGTATTTATGAAGGGCCCGGTATCTCTATTAAGCTTTCTGCCTTGCATCCCCGTTATCAACGGGCTCACTATGATCGAGTGATGGAAGAGCTCTACCCTACGTTGAAATCCCTAACCTTACTGGCCCGTGACTACGATATTGGCATTAATATTGATGCCGAAGAGGCGGACCGTTTGGAGCTTTCCCTTGACCTGCTGGAAAGGCTGTGTTTCGAGCCGGAACTTGAAGGTTGGAACGGCATCGGATTTGTTATCCAGGCCTATCAAAAGCGCTGTCCTTTTGTGATTGATTATCTGATCGACTTGGCACAGCGTAGTCGTCGCCGTTTGATGATCCGCCTAGTCAAAGGTGCTTACTGGGACAGTGAAATCAAGCGTGCCCAGACTGATGGCCTAGAGGGTTATCCGGTTTATACCCGCAAAATCTATACCGATGTGTCTTACCTAGCCTGTGCCCGTAAGCTTTTGTCGGTGCCGAATTTGATCTACCCGCAATTTGCTACCCATAATGCCCAGAGCTTGGCAGCGATCTATCAGCTTGCAGGCAATAACTATTATCCCGGCCAGTACGAATTCCAGTGCCTGCACGGTATGGGGGAGCCGCTGTATGAACAGGTAGTCGGCCCTCTGTCAGACGGTAAGCTGAACCGCCCATGCCGTATCTATGCGCCGGTCGGCACCCATGAAACCCTATTGGCCTATCTAGTTCGCCGTTTGTTGGAGAACGGAGCCAATACCTCGTTCGTTAATCGTATCGCTGATAAGAGCCTGTCTTTGGATGATTTAATCATTGACCCTGTGGCGGCTACCGAAGCACTGGCCGCCGAGGAAGGCATTACCGGCCTGCCTCATCCGGCTATTCCATTGCCTCGTACCCTTTACGGTGAAGACCGACAGAATTCTGTCGGGCTAGACCTTTCGAATGAACACCGTTTAGCCTCTTTGTCGAGCGCACTGCTGAACAGTGCCAGCCAGCCCGCCCATGCTGCGCCTTTAATTGATGCACCGGCCTGTCCACAGGAGGAAAAAGCCGTAGCCGTGCAAAACCCAGCAAATACCCGCGATCTCGTCGGTACTGTCCGCCATGCCAGTCTACAAGAAGTGGATGCCGCTCTTGAAGCCAGTACCCGAGCCTGCAGTATCTGGTTTGCTACCCCTGCCCATGAACGTGCCGCTATCCTCGATAATGCTGCTGTCTATATGGAAAGTCAGTTGCAGCCGCTTATCGGTATTTTGGTACGTGAAGCCGGTAAATCCTATGCCAATGCCATTGCCGAGGTCCGTGAGGCGGTGGATTTCCTCCGTTATTATGCGGCGTCAGTACGTGACAGTTTTGATAACGAAACACACCGTCCCTTAGGGCCAGTGGTTTGTATCAGTCCATGGAACTTCCCGCTGGCAATTTTTACCGGTCAGATAGCCGCTGCACTGGCCGCCGGTAATGCGGTACTGGCTAAACCTGCCGAACAAACGCCGTTAATTGCCATGAAAGCGGTCGAAATCATGCACGAAGCTGGGATTCCGCGCGGTGTCTTACAACTGTTACCCGGCCGTGGCGAGACCGTCGGTGCAGCACTGGTTACCAGCACGGTTATTCGCGGTGTGATCTTTACCGGTTCGACTGCCGTTGCCTCATTACTGCAACGTAATATTGCCGGTCGCCTGGATCCGGCCGGCCAGCCGATCCCATTAATTGCTGAAACCGGCGGTATGAATGCCATGATTGTAGATTCTTCGGCACTCACCGAGCAGGTAGTAAGCGATGTCATCGCTTCAGCCTTTGACAGTGCTGGACAACGCTGTTCCGCTTTGCGGCTACTTTGCCTGCAGGAAGATATTGCCGACCACACACTGGAAATGTTACGCGGTGCTATGGCGGAATATCGCACCGGTAATCCTGAATATCTGCATACCGACATAGGTCCAGTGATCGATGATGATGCCCGACAGATGATTGAGCAGCATATCGAAGCCATGGCAGATAAAGGCTTCAGAGTGTCACGTATTACCCGTGGCGGCAGCTCGGCGGCCCTAAAAGGTGGGCATTTTGTGGTACCTGCACTGATCGAAATCAATTCTGCCAGCGACCTGCGTCAGGAAATTTTTGGTCCAGTGCTGCATGTTGTCCGCTACCGCCGTGATGGGCTGCTGGCATTGATGAATGAAATCAACAGTGCTGGTTATGGTCTCACCTTCGGCGTACATAGCCGCATCGATGAAACAATAAACAAGGTTACTGCTGGGATTGCCGCAGGGAATCTGTATGTGAACCGTAATATGGTCGGTGCAGTGGTCGGTGTTCAGCCATTTGGCGGTGAAGGGTTATCCGGTACCGGTCCGAAAGCAGGAGGGCCACTCTATCTGTATCGTCTGCTCTCCTCACGACCGCAAGATGCCATTAGGCTGACAATGTCACAATTGCCGCACTCCCATCAGGACGTATCATTAACAGCACCTTTCGTCGCCCTGAGTACGTGGGCAGAAAGCAACCAGATGACGGCATTGAATACACAATGTCAGCGGTTTGCTGAACACAACCAAAGCCACAGCATCAGACTTCTGACCGGCCCCACCGGCGAACGTAACAGTTATGCACTGTTGCCACGGGAAAGGGTACTCTGCTTGGCAGACAATACGCAAGATGCTTTCTGTCAACTGGCCGCTGTGATCTGTACTGGCTGTCGGCTACTGTGGCCGGAGGACGACTTACATCGTCAATGGTATACTCAATTACCACCGCTGGTAGCCGCGGAAATCGACTTTAGCGATGCTCCATTTGAAGCCAGTTTTGATGCGGTTATTTTCCATGGTGATGCCGATCAGCTTAGCGAAGTCTGCCAGCAAGTTGCGCTACGCAACGGACCGATAGTTTCTGTCCAAGGCTTTGCCCGCGGTGAAAGTAACTTACTCACTGAACGTTTATTACTGGAAAGATCGGTGAGCGTGAATACCGCTGCTGCAGGAGGAAACGCCAGTCTGATGACACTGGGCTGATTGAGGCGCTGGTTAACGCTGAACGGGGCAGTTTCTGCCCCTTTTAGTCAGTGCAGGGGCGATACTCGCTCCTCACCAGATTTCTGTTTCTGCTATCCTCACCACAATCGGTCTACAAAGGCATAGTAGCATTATGCCCTGCTCCGCACGGATTTGGCGAAAGGTCAGGATCTCACTAAATCACTGGCAGCTTTATGCTGCGGGTAGTAACTGAAATATTTCGCCAAGGCTATCTGGTAGTTCACACATTTACTCTCTGGGAACAACACATCTGTCAAATATTGATGGCTGAGAACCTCTTTTCCATTGGGACAGTAGCCGGTTTCCGCTAATCGCTTATCTAAACGCCGTAGGCGCAGTACATATTCCCTTAAGGTCGCCAGACAGATAGCCTTATCCTCCAGTAAATTCTGTTTAAACCCTTCAATATCAAAAAAGCGACCTCGCGCGCTGTCAGTCACGGCTGAGCAAAAACGGCACACAGGGGTCAACTGACTGCGAAAGACCGCCCACTCCTGAGCGGTGATCTGACGATCCATTCTAAGGATCTGCTGGTGAGAGATCGGCTTGTTGGCATATAACAAACGGACTCGGCGTAGCAGTGTGCCGCAGTGGGCACACTGCTGCTGCATATATTTATAATCTCTGATATAGCGGCTTAAGCATTGATGTTTCCGTTTCATGGGCTGTACAGGCTCCGCTGCGAGTGTGACTCCTGAATACCTGTTTGGCGGGCAGTCATGCCTAGCTTGGCTGGGTAAGAACCACCCTAAACTACAGCTAGACAGCACATTGACTCTAACAGGCAGGTCACCGGTCAGGGCAGGTACAGAGGTTCCACCTCTACCCTCAGCGACAGATGACCGGATACCTTCAGAAATTATTCCCCTATAAACGACCGAGCTATGCGATGAATAGCGTGCGGGATCGGCCGTTAATCAGCCCATTGATCTCGAGATTGTGTGCATTGAACAACCTAGAGCATCATTGACGGAGACTGTTCGCACCGCAAGCTTCACCCAGGTACGCAGCTATGACCAAGAGTATGAGGATATGACGGGATAAACGCCCCTGTCTGGCTAACGTCACGACAAGGGCAAAACACTACAGTGATTACTGTGCGGTGTTACGGTCGGCAAAGTGGTTTTGCATCAGAGTCGGCTCGATATTTTGAATAACTGCCTGCTGTGGAGATCGGGCGCTCTCGGCCAAGGCCTGCTGGCATTCTGTCGTTGCGGCAGATACTTTCTTTAATGAGAGGCCGTCATAATGTAGCACCCCGTTATCCAGGTCTATCGGCATCATGCGTAACTGACGATTTATATTCATCAGTTGGTCATCAATCCGTGCCAGTTTTCCTGGTTTAGCGATGACTCTTTGCCACTGTCGGCAATCTAGAGTGTCGCCAGCATCACTGATGATCAAGGAGGCCTGTGCCTGTGGACTGACCAGTGCCGACTGAGGGCCATCACTCTGCCAAACCCCTGCCAGACCGTCCGGTGCTGGAACTTTGACAGCCTGTTGATAGTTCTCAATCTGTGCGCAGCCAGCCAGTGCCAGCAAAGGTAATAACATCCATTTTTTCATAATCTGTTCTCAGCAACCTGTGACAGTAAATGCGATCGGCCCATTATATCGACTCTTGTCGCTATTGCAGCCCCAGAAGCCTATTATAGCCATTTATCTGATCACTGACAGGGACAGCCCCTGACATCTGACGCCGAAGCAGATACAATTCCCCTCCTTTTTGCTAACTGACAGACTGCTATGTATGAAAACGCCTGAACACTATTATGCCATCGCCCGCGAGATGTTTTTTGCCGCACATCCCGATTTTTCTGCGGCATTAGATGAAATTACGCAACAGGATGCACTGCAGGCAGGAATGACCCTTCAGGCCTGTCGTGAACTCCAAGCTGAACGTATCTATGCCGCTTTTCTTCGACAGAAAAAATTGGACGGGATGATTTTTTCTATCCAATTGGCAGAACCCGATAAAGCAGTTGCTGCCCAGGCCATCGAAAATTACCTCAAATCTCATGCCGAAGCGCTGGGAATGAGCTGGGAAGAATTTTGCATTAAAAATGAACTGTAATCTGGACGGGCTCACAGTGCGACTCAGGGAGTCAATCTCCCTTTTCTGTTGATTGTGTGTTGATCCGCCATCTGCTACTGTGGCTCTCAGTCCACTTACTACCGGAAATGCTGTATGTCTAACACACCTGGTAAGAAATACGGAAAAATGGTACTGATGTTGGTACTGATCTGCCTAGGACTGTTACTACTGCGCTGGGCAGCCATGATTTGGGGCTAATTTCCCCATAACGCCCTTGTGGCCGTGGCAGCCAGCTTTTACAGCCAACAACGTAGTATCTCGGTGCTGCTTGGCTTACCCGACTGCCATAGCCCTCAAATCCCTTCTTTTAGTGTAATCATCCTGCTTATCGAGCTTATCTCAGCATTTTGTTCTGAACGTATGCTGTCGACTTTTAGCCTTCAGTGGCGTCGCTACGAAGCTCTGTGGCAAGTAGTTTTTCTCTACGGTCATCAATGATCATTTTAGCTTTCTGATAGGCTGGTGGCTGGATCCCATAGCGGCACGAGCGGGCGGCTTCTGTACATGTATTCACTTTCTTCTTTTTGCCTAAGCCCTTTACTATCGGGCGATTGCCGCCTGTTGGGTTGGAATTAACATTACCCCTCAGATTTTGTTAGCCTGTGAATAGTTACTGTCACAATTAATCATTATTTATTTAAATATCGCCCCATGTTCTGGACAAATTAACCCGACCTTATCGGCGTTCATCGGTAAATTATTATGCTAAAGGATCCTAAATAAATTTATAGGCGATAATGCCCGTATTACAGAATATATCCCTGCCGACAGGCGGACTGTGCATTTGATTTATTCTCAAGGGGTTGTTAGCGTAAAAAACATCTGAACAACAGGAGCAACATGTGAATAAAAAAATAATTCTCCCTGCATTATTTCTTTCTGTCTGCGGAACAGTGTCGGCACAGGATCTTCCGGGTAAAGGGATCACTGTCCAACCGGTAAAAAGTCCCCTAGCAGAAGAATCTTTTCAGACTGAATTGGTGAATCGTGCATTAGCCAAATTAGGTTACGACGTGAAACCGACTCAAGAAGTTGATTACAGCGTTGCCTACGCCTCCATCGCCCGTGGTGATGCCACCTTCGCTGCCAATGATTGGGAGCCGTTACAATCTGAGATGTATCAGGCCGCAGGAGGGGATAAGAGTTTCTTCCGTGCCGGTCCCTATATTACTGGTGCTGCTCAGGGTTACCTGATCGATAAAAAAACTGCAGAAAAATACCATATCACCGATATTTCGCAGCTTAAGGACCCACGTATCGCACGACTGTTCGATGATACCGGCGACGGTAAAGCGTCATTGACCGGCTGCGAAGCGGGTTGGGCTTGTGGGAAAGTGATTGACGCTCAGCTGAAAGCTTATGGTCTAAGCAACACCGTGGAACAGAATCAAGGCAGTTACTCTGCTATGATTGCTAATGTTATTTCACGTTATAACGCCGGCAAACCGGTGCTGTATTATACTTGGACACCTTATTGGGTCAGTTTTATTCTCAAACCGGGTACTGACGTGGTTTGGTTAACGGTACCATTTTCTGCTGGGCCTGCAGGCCAGCCTAAAGAAGATACCCGTTTGCCCAACGGGAAAAATTATGGCTTTAACGTGAACGTGGAAAACATTATTGCGAATAAAGCATGGGCCGAAAAAAACCCAGCAGCAAGAAAACTCTTCAGCGTAATGAAAATTCCGTTACAGGATATCAGTCAGCAGAATTTGAGCATGCACAAAGGTGAAAACACCGGTGCCGATGTTTCAGCGCAGGTTGATGCTTGGATACATGCTCACCAATCATTATTCAATTCTTGGATCGCTGCCGCCGAGCAGACCGAAAAAAAATAATACTTCACTCCCGGATAATCACTCCGGGAGTTATTTCGATACATCCCCTCGATTTTAAGAATTATCGTAGACTATCAGTTCCCTCCCATAACCTCAGCCGCTAATGTCGTCTTCCCCCACTAGGCTGCCAATTTCACTCATTCTCTGATAAGTGGAAAGTGTAATCCCCTACTACTTACCGCTGTCATGAGGTGAATACCTGTCTGCAACAACCCAATCGCCACTCGCGAATGTAGAAATCCCTGGGGGGTTTTAGAGGCTCGACATAAGGTACTTTTCAACATTGCTCATATAGCCATCAGTAACTACTAATAACCATAATTAGTCTGGTACTATTTATTATCCCCTGATATATTCTTCGGCAGGCAGAAATTTAGGTAGTAAAAACAATGGAATGATCATTCCATATACGTTCAGCCTGATGAAATACCAGTATTCCGTATAGCGCTTCGCGGTAAGCTTAGTTAAAACGGTAAAATGAGCCTTAAACGCACCTCCTTACTAGGGAGTGCCATTATACGTACCGTACAATCATTACGCAGGGAACTCTATGTCATGTATTATTATTGACCCGTGTAATTTTACTCGGGTTGGCCTGAAGGCCCATCTCCAGCCCCTCCAACTGCCGGTGCAGTGTTTTTCCGACCTAGAGAGTCCGCAACAACTAGAATATGTCTTAGCGCAAAGTGACGCACGTTTGGTGTTTATTTCCTGCCACTGTTTTGAAAATCTCACGTCCGAATGCGAACAAATGCAATCTATCATCTCCGCCAGCGAAGATCGGTTATTTATTGTTTTGATGTCACTACCGGATAGCCATTTCAATGGTTTTCTCTATCTCCGGGAAAATATTATTGTGGTCAGTAAAGCATTCGCAACAGAAAAAATCGATCAAATGTTGTCGCCTTATGTGTTCGATTTAAAATACCGCCGGCGGCGAGTCAATCAGATGCGACCCCAGCCTGTCACACTGAGCCCTGCGGAAACAGAGATGCTTAAGATGTGGATGTCCGGCTATAACACCCTACAGATTTCCAAGTCTCTAAACATCAAAGCCAAAACCATCTCTTCCCATAAAGGGAATATCCGTAAAAAAATTAATACTCAGAACGTACAGGTGATCCATCAGCTTATGAGGATTAGTGACACTATCACACCGAGTATCTTCACTTGGAGCCAGTATTCGGCTTGACTTGGTACCGCTCCACGAGATGTTATTGGCATGGACGCTACTGGTGAATAATAAATGTCGTGGGCAGGTCCACCTACCGACTCAAATAGCAATATGACATTTATTGGCAATTTGAGAGAACTTACTGTCGGCGGCGACAAATCTTTGCCATAAAAAAGCTGCCCAATGGGCAGCCTCAGTTACGCTCAACTGTGTCAGCAAGATTCAGATTTTGCAGCCTTCACAATCGGCTTCATCACTCAGGTCTGCGGGCACTTCACTGGCTTTTTCACGGGCTTTTGCTTCAGCATCCGCCAGTTGGGCATCAATATCAAATTCAAACATATCGTCACTCATCATCTGTTCTCCATTACTCAGTGTCTGCGGGCTGTTATACCTTTCCCCCCTTCAGTTTTCCAGCCAGTTTTACCAGTAACAGCACAATCGACCCAATCACAGCGCCAATCAGCATCGGTGCTAACAGGCTGGTAATAAACGAACTGACCAGTGCAGGTGCAGACACGGTTAATTGACTGATTAGAGCATGTAGCCGCGGGATGCCGTGAACAACGATACCGCCGCCAACTAGGAACATTGCCAGTGTTCCGACAACTGACAGTACTTTCATCATCAGCGGCGCAAGGAACAGCAAACTACTGCCGGCTTTTTGTGCCAGTAGTGACGATTTCGTCTCCAACCAAAATCCAAGATCATCAATTTTAACGATAATTGCCACGATACCGTACACCGCGACCGTCACCAATATTGAGATACCCGCTAAGATCACCACTTGATTAAGTAGAGGTGCGCCGGCAACAATGCCGAGTGTTAGGGCCACTATTTCTGCCGACAAAATAAAATCGGTTCTGACCGCGCCTTTAATTTTATCTTTCTCATATTTGGCAGCATCCTGCTGACTGAGATTTTGCAAACGTTTTTGCCGCTGTTCAGGACTTTTACGGTCCTTATCAGCCGTTAACCAATGCACCACCTTTTCAACTCCCTCGTAACTGAGGTAAGCCCCGCCGATCATTAATAGTGGCGTAATCAGCCAAGGAATAAAGGCGGAAATCAGTAGCGCAAGAGGGACTAGGATCACTTTATTCAGTAGCGAGCCTTTGGCAACACCCCAGACTACCGGCAGTTCCCGGTTAGCCTTAACTCCGGTGACCTGTTGGGCATTCAGGGATAAATCATCGCCTAAGACCCCTGCGGTTTTTTTAGCCGCGACCTTCCCCATCACAGAGATGTCATCCAGTAAGGTCGCAATATCGTCAAGCAATGCAAGTAAGCTGGTTCCGGCCAAGAGTGATTTCCTTTGTTAAACGTTAACATGATCGACAACAGTCAGTTGAGGTTAGCCGCCGTCGTAATTCTTCATATTTCGGGTTCGCTGTCATGACAGCAAGGGCAAACCTCCATTTCAGTGACACTCATATCTGCAATACCTGGCGTGTCCCACTCCACCTTCAGTTCTTGCCCGCTTGGCAAGTCATGGTGAATATATTTACTGACCGCACTTTCCGTCAGACCGGTAATTTCCTCGTTGGCCACTAGCTGGCCTCCGACATAAATTCTGGCCGTCGCCCGAGTATTCACCATGCGCTGACCCTGTAACGCATACAGCCGTCGGACAGTCAGTTTGATACTGGCCATCATTTTACTCCTGGTCGGAACAGTGAACAGAACGCTACTGTACTGAATCCCCCCCGTTCGACGCAAATAACTCATCTAAAACAGCCAGTCGGTCTCTTGCGAGGGGATCAGTAACAGGGCTATGTTTTGGGACGAATACGCGCCATAAACTCACGACGAATAGCTTCATCAGGCCCCAGTTGGGAGGGATCGAGTGACAGTTCGCTGCTCAGACGGGCCATAAAATCCACCAGAAATGTCGCATGGTATTCGGCTAACGCTCGCCCCTGCTCGGTATGCATGGTGGCTGGCAGTCCCAATAACTTTTTCTGGAAATGATCCAGTGCCCAGCGTACGTCATCCAGCGGACGCTCACGGGCAAACGGGTCTTGGCTGTCAAACAATGACCTTCCCAAGGCACCGGAGGTGTAAAAGACTCGCGCTAACCCAATAGCCCCTAGAGATTCGAGTCGGTCCGCATCCTGAACGATCTTCGCCTCGAGGGTTTCGGCAGAGATGCCAGCACTGAAACTGTGAGCTTCCACGGCATGACTGACGGCACTGTATAACGCAGCAGGGAATGAAGGGAAATCAGTCTCTAGTATTCGCAGTGTTTCGCGAGCAGCATAGCGTGAAGCCATGTGGCGTTCGGGATGATTTTTCGGCAGATTGACCACATCATGGAAATAACACGCGGTCAGTACCACTAACGGATCTGCTGCTGTTCCTACCATAATTTTTTGTGCACTGGCCCAAACCCGTTGTAGATGCGCCAAGTCATGGGCCTTATCGTTATGGTTCCAATTCTCCTTGAACCAAAGATCAAACGCCGACTGCCAGTGATGTAAGTCTTTCATTATGCAGTTCCTCCTGTCTGACCGATATTCCTGTCTAGCTTAATGTATTCTAGGTCAGCTTTTGTGTATCCGCGCAATTCTAGCCAGAAAAGTCTTTACTCGTTGTGGCTGGAAAACCATTGCCACGTGTCTACCTGTCGGCGAAGGCGGAACGTTCTGCCAGGCTATCTACCCAGTGGCACCCATATCCTGATGGCCTGTTATAACTTTATTTTATATTTTCTGCCGTTTAATGCTGTAAAACGGTTTTCACGGGGGCCGTGTCGCGCTAGTCTCTTACCCCTGCGGTTCAGTCAAACTCTGTGACAATTTTCTGCTTTCAGAGACTCTGATATCGCGCAAGGCAATAATAAAAACTAATTTCTAGCAGGACAATTATGGACTCATCACTGACATCAGACCGCGGAGGGGTTAATCCGACTGCTCTCTCCCGCGCGCGACGTGCCGCTTGGGGAAGTTTCGCCGGGGCCGTCGTAGACTGGTATGACTTTCTGTTATACGGCATCACAGCGGCACTGGTGTTTAATCACGAATTCTTTCCACAAGTCAGCCCAGCAATGGGGACCTTAGCGGCCTTTGCAACCTTCGGTGTCGGCTTTTTGTTCCGCCCTTTAGGCGGAATTGTTTTTGGCCATTTCGGTGACCGCCTGGGACGTAAGCGTATGTTAATGCTGACGGTGTGGATCATGGGATGTGCGACCGCCGCCATTGGCCTGCTCCCCTCCTTCGATACCGCTGGCTGGCTGGCTCCGGTATTGCTGGTCACCCTCCGCGCCATCCAAGGTTTTGCCGTTGGCGGTGAATGGGGCGGTGCGGCCTTAATGTCTGTAGAAAGTGCACCGAAAAATAAGAAAGCCTTTTACAGTAGCGGCGTTCAAGTCGGCTATGGTGTCGGCCTGCTGTTAGCAACCGGTCTAGTTTCATTGATCAGCCACTTCACCAGCGATCAGCAGTTCCTCAGTTGGGGATGGCGGATCCCGTTTATTTTCAGCGTACTGCTGGTGGCAGGGGCATTGTGGGTACGCAATGGCATGCACGAGTCTGAAGAGTTTGAAAAGGTGGTAGAGCAACCGGCAATCTCCTCTCAGCCAAAAAGGTTGCCGGTGATCCAAGCACTGTTGCGCCATCCTGGGGCCTTCTTACAGATTGTGGCATTGCGACTGTGTGAGTTACTGACCATGTATATTGTTACCACCTTCGCCCTTAATTACTCAACTCAGAACCTTGGACTTGGCCGAGAGCTGTTTCTGAACATTGGCTTGCTGGTCGGTGCCATCAGCTGTGTGACTATCCCGCTGTTCGCCTGGCTGGCAGATAGCTATGGCAGACGCCGTATCTACATTACCGGAGCCCTCATCGGGGCGCTTAGCGCAGTCCCCTTCTTTATGGCCCTAGAGGCCCGCTCACTGGTGTGGATTGTCTTTTTCTCGCTAATGCTGGCGAATATTGCCCATGATATGGTGGTCTGCGTTCAGCAACCGATGTTTACCGAGATGTTTGGTGCCCGTTATCGCTATAGTGGTGCAGGCGTTGGCTATCAAGTGGCCAGCGTCATTGGGGGGGGCTTTACCCCGTTTATCGCCGCTGCACTGGTTAGTGCTTCAGGAGGTTCTTGGTATAGCGTTGCGGCCTACCTGACCCTTGGCTGCCTTATCTCATTGTTGGTGGCTGCCTTAGTGAAACCCACTCGTCACTAACTGGCTAAGGGGCCGCTGTAGCGTCTTCGTTGCAGCGGCTTCTCGCAGCTTATTGAGTAGTGACATCTTCTAAATGATCCAACACCCGTTTATACCCTTCCAACCTCCGTAAACTGAGACCCTCTCTATTTCGCCAGTGCCTATCAGTGCGCGAGAGTGATCTACCCCGTCCTTGCCGGCTTTACAGCCAATCTGAGTGTTTTTCCTCCTCCCGATACAACCCCTGCTGAAATAAGCAGCAATCAGTGTCATAACGGAATAAAGAGCTTTGACAAGCAGCAGCGACCCCGTTACTATGCGCCCCGTCTTCACGACAATTCCTCTGTAGTTCAGTCGGTAGAACGGCGGACTGTTAATCCGTATGTCACTGGTTCGAGTCCAGTCAGAGGAGCCATATTTAAG
>Ga0157364_1001556_pt1 | contig 19752 bp, 3 predicted proteins | sample AttsexASBM2_FD_111476 | JGI IMG/M metagenome (GOLD analysis project Ga0157364, IMG submission 111476) | Fungus gardens microbial communities from leaf cutter ant in Ribeirão Preto, State of São Paulo, Brazil - Atta sexdens ASBM2 | ecosystem: Host-associated > Fungi > Mycelium > Unclassified ...
TAAAAAAAAAAATTTATAAAAATAAATATATATAAAAAAAAAAAATAATATATAAAATATTGATATATAAAAAAAATATATAAAATAAATTTTTATATATATATATATATATATATATATAAATCTGTTAATAAAATAATAAATGTTTGTAAAAACATTTCGTATAATGCTATATTGAACAGGAATTACACATTTTACAAATAAATTTTAAATTTTTCATAAAAAATTATTAATTTCTTGTTTTATAGTAAAATATCATTTTATAAATCTTTTTTGTAAACACTATACATAAGTTTATGTAAATATACTTCTATTATATTCATATAGTATTGGATAAAGAATCCTAAGCTAACAGCAAAAAAGAAATAAATAATTTATATAATATATACGTAGTTTTCAATAAAAAAAGACAATTACAATAATAATAAGTTGTCTTTATAATACTAAATCGTTATACTATCAGACTAATAAAATTACAGCATTTCATGTAATTAGCATTGTTGTTTCTTTCTATTCACATATGTCATTGCGGGATCCGACAGTCGGAAGCGAGATTCTAAGAAAATTGCGCCTTGTTATGATTTAACCCACTTCTCGAAGGTCAAGTCGAAATTAGAAACTTCTACGATTCGCTTCCGACTTTCATTCGTGCGATCGCGAGTATGTATAAAAATATCATATACTCTATATATGTATATGTATTCGAGATGGAGAAAGTACTTTTCTTGGGACTCTTTCGAGAGGCACGACCATTTTGGAGAGGAAGCAGCATGTTGGACAACACTTTTTTTTTACTATTGTAAAAGTGAAAGGGAGAAAAAACAGAGGAAAATTTATTACAGATTCGATTGTTATTCCTGAGAAAGATAAGATGTGCAAGTGGTAAAAATGAAAACGATTATTTAAATTTTAAATTTTAAAATAATGCAAATATCTAACTATTTTATTCTTGAATTTTAACCCTCTGTTTGCAATCTGAATCTTTTTTAGTACAAGCAAAATTTCATTCTCAAATTTCTTCATTTTTATTTAAATTTCCATTTAATATTTAAGTTAAAACTCTATATATAATGAAAAATAACTCTAAATTTTTCCATACTTTTTGAAAGTCTAACAGAACAAAAATAAATTTTCGGCCAGATTCAGATTGTAGACGGAGGAAGTAAAAATATGATTACAAACAGAGGGTTAAGATTAAATAAATAAATACGGGAGGAAGAGAGAAAAGAGATGGGCATGCATAACTCCGTGTAGGATTGAAACACGAGTAAGCGACGCAGTGACATCGACGCCCGAGAAGCGAACCGGTTCCTTGTCTGATCTCCGTTCCTGTAATCTTCCTTGAGAGAGACGGACAATTTGGAAATTGTAAAATAAATCCCAAAGACTCCCAAGTTCAAGTCATTATTCTGCGCGATGCGCAGTCGCGCCGGAAAGAAGGGTCGCAACAAAAAAAAATATATATTGCTTTACGATGTTGCGGTAACATCGTAACATTCCTCGATCGAACCTCTTCTTGAATACCCTTTTTGTAAGATGGCATCCTAGAGATTTTACAAAGGGCATCAAAATTATACTTCTAGCAATTCTAAGATATGAAATATGTGGTGATATATGTTCTCCCAACGAATAATATAACACTAAAAACATACTTCTAAATCATAATAAAATATAAAAAATTTTGGCAAATTAAATTTTGTAGATATTTAAAAGTAGACAAATATTATTCTTGAATCAATTAAATCTGATTCTAACTGAAAAATAAAAATTGACAAATAATAATAACATGTAAATAATTTCATGTAAAACATGTAAAACATGTAAATAATTTCTAAAAAAAATTATCTCAATAACTATTCGAAATATTAATATTTCTATAGATTTCAATTTTCAATTGTTTTATTAAAAGTGACATGAAAATGACAGACATATTCAAAATATTTATAAAAGCAAATATGCAAAATATTTATGTTTAAGAATTGAGATCGGCTATAAACCTTGTCATATCTGCTTCTTGCGGATGTATATGGAGATTAATTCATCGTTGTTTACATAGCTATAACGTTATATCTGAAGCGAGACACGATGAACCGACAGTCTTTCTCGAGAATTTAACTCTGATCGTCGTTGAAATCAGTACAAAATCGTGGTATATATATATATATATATATATATATATATATATATATATATATATATATATTGGCATTCTTATTTTTATTTTTTTTATCACATGAATGCAACAATATTTCTTTTTAACATTTCACATCGCGATCGACAATGTCTTGCGTTGTTAAATATATTGTTGACCGTTAACGGTTGTGTAAATAATCGAGTTAACAAGACGAGTACAAATTTGCTGACGAAAGTCACGCAAGTTGTAATCGATTGTTACGTAAGAGACGAGATAAAATAATGAGAACAGTAAACTTCTAACTAAAAAATATCTGTTAATTTTTGCTGCTACTACGCCTAATCGAGCAAACAAAAAAATCTTGAGAATTTCTTACATATAAGAAAAATAGGTAAACTTTTGTTCACAAGAATTGAAAAATACTTTTGTCCAATATCGTAACGGTATCTCATCTAGACAAAAAACATTTTTATTTTCAATTAAATTGCTTATAATATAATTATTCTCAAACATATGTAAGATTTTCTTATGTAAGATAATGTTAACGTTATGAAAGTAATATCTAAAAAAAGTTGAAGGTTGTATCAATAACTTGCTGTATTTAACAATCATAATACTCTGTGTGCTTTTTTTTAATTGTAACAGTTTTCTATGTAACAGCCAGCACTAATTTCTTCTAATTTGTATATCAAATTAAATATATTTTCTGTTAGTAATAGGCATTAATAAATTTTTTTTAAGAATTCTAACATTTAAAAGATAATTTGATGATCGAGAAAAGGCTTTTTCTGATTTAAGAGCAAAATCGATTTAATTATTATTTCAATATGCAAAACAATTATATACTACTAATTTATGCTGCAATAATACTTTCCACTATACAGTAATTATCCTTTATATTATATATTAAATCAAATTTGGTAGTTTGTGTCTGTATCGCATCATGTATACGTGAACACTATTAAGAAGATTTTCTCGTTTCTCCGAGGTCTCCATATTTATCCGGCGAAAAGACACGCCGTTGGTCGAGGCATTCACAAGTTTCATAATGCAGGTCGGTCGCGTCGATTCTACCGGCTGGATAAATAAATATATAGACGAGACGGTCGGGCACACAGGTGTCTCATAGAAAACAGAAAAAGGAACGGTAGAATGTTATGCGCGTCACCAATGACATGCAAGCATCTCCAAATGGATCTGGTGAGGGGCCAGACCTCGATCCTTCTTTTTAAGCCGAAAACCCTAAGGCTCCCCACATATTTCGTTGTATTCCTTTTCTCATTTCCCCTACTATCTTATCCGATTGCATACTCCCGCATACGTTTCCGCAAAGAAATAAGTTCTCGACACGTTTAATATTGTGAAAAGTACATATGACAAAGGGAGAAATTCTATTTCTGGGACTCTGGTAGCCCCTAGAGAGAATCACAAAATTAATACTTCAAACGAACTTGAATATATAATAACGGAAATGCATAATAAGATGCGCACTTGCGCTAAAATACAATAAACATAAGGAAATCTTAGTAATAAATATTATAATTATTAATTTTGTTAATATTAATTTCACAACTTGGATGTTTAAATTATTAAAAGAAAAATTAAAGATAATTTACGTATGTGCGAATTTTTTCGTTATATCTAATATTATTTAAGAAATAAATTGATTAATACGTACAGTCCTGCACTAAATTGCTCAGTTATCATATCACTTTATTCAATAAATAGATAGATAGATAGACGCTCATTTTATGATTATGTTACAAAGCAGCTATCAATCAATTAGATCAAGAAATTCGATCAACTGTATAGAACGTATCGCATTAGACGTTTAAGGCGATTTCTTCGTTTCGATCAAAATCACTCGTTTTTATCATGATATTTTACTCCATCCACCTACATGCAGGAATGAAAGCCGCAGGTGCTGCGATCTTAGCTAACCCCTCGAATTCAACCAATGGCGTGGCTATTACTAAAGGACCAAAGCATTTCTATGGCAACACGATTGATGTGCGCATATAAAATCAAATGGAGGAAAAATAGAAGAAGGACCCCTTATCCTTTTTTCCGTATAATCAGTTTAATCTCAAGCAGACAAGTAACGGTTAAGATAGTATTCAATCATCGCATAATATTGAAATATCTTTCGAAATATAAAATCAAAGAAAGATTACTTTTACATGACTAAGATTATAATATAACATAAATAATTTAATAACGCTAATAAGAAATAATTAAATTACTTGCTGCAAAATTGTAATAATAAAATGAAGAAATGATGATAAATGCGTTTATCATCGTTTACCATTATTTATAGTTTAGAATTTGTAATTATTTATTTAATAGTGCATTATATGCAGACATATTAAATTTTATAAATACTAGGTGTTTTAAAAAATACAAAATTTGTTTATATTGTTTATGCAAGATTTTTAAATTGATCAAAACAACACCTGTCTGGATTGTATGTATTTGTACTTAAAATCATACTGCAGCCTGTCTCTCAAGGCAAGTTTATTTTCGTGCAAACATTTATTTCGGTCGCGGACTTTGTCGCAAAGGGATCTGTTTCAAAACGCGTCTACGCTCCTGCGAACGTCTTAAGCATCTTAGGGATGCGACGCACATGTACGCATTCCGACCGGATAATTATTGGCCAGCTTCACTTTCCATCACTTTCATCCATTCGTAATTTCTGTCGTAATTATATATTTTTAATTAGTATAAAAAGTGATCGTGCAACACATATATTTTTCTACGACACGATTTTCCAGACAAAATAATGCTAAATTATAGATCTCTTGCATTATAAAGTAGACCGGTCTAAAGAATTCCGTGTCATAAAAGTCTTTCCCACGAGCACAACATTCATCCAACGATCGTTGGATAGCTCAAGATGTCTATGGGGGTGCGCAGATCTGTTTTCACATGTGGTTCGCGCAAAAAAAGTACCCTTAGGCATTTTACGCTTAACGATGAAGGCCGTTATGAGGTCACAGATCTAAGTATCAGCTAAATTATTAAGGATTTATGACGAAATTCCGTTTCCCTAATTATATACAAAATTTGAGAATAAGAGTAAGAGAAAGAAAAAGAGACAGAAATTTTTTATGTCGAAATAAAATTCTTCCAGAATGCATATAATAATTATCAATCATTCTCGAGCATATTGGCATGTTTATTTAAGTTTACCGAATAGATTGTATTTATATATAACATGTAACGATATATTGTACTACTTGTAACTATAATATGTAACGACCTAAGTATAAACAATCAATTCAATCACTATATTTTCGCGCGCATCGAAGCATCGCGCGATAAAAACCATTCCCGATGAAATTAAATTACTGTGAACGCGGAGGTGGTTATCCCACACCGGCGAATTATCGCTTCATCCTCCTCTAATAATGATATTAATTTCCCGGCAACTCTTCCTCGATCATTACACTCTTGACGTCCGCAAAACCAACCAGCGATTTATTTAGTCCGAAAATTGCTACTAGGCAACGGCAGAGAGAGATCGTTATCCAGTTTGAAGCTCGCGCGATCGAGACGCCATAGCGTGTCCACGATAATCTCATGATAAAGATCTCATTACAGGAGTGCGAAATTGCGAGAAGACGGCGAACAAGATGAACGAAGGGCACAGAAAGATAATCGGAGCAAAGGTTAAACTTTCCTCCGTTAAAAATATTACATACACATTATATTGAATATACTTTATACTTTTTACACTTATTTCATTAATCTTTATACATAAAAAAAAGAACGATCTTGATGAAGTATCTAAAAATTTAGCTAGATAGAAATCTGAAAATAATTTTGTTGAACTATCAAAATAATTATAAAGAACACTCAAACTGGTTGTTAGAAGATCAAACTTTTTTGTAGCATCGCTCATCATGCTTAAATTTCCTATAATTATTTTAATGATCCAACGAAATTATTTTCTAATCTGTATCTATCTAAATTTTTTAATACTCCAAACAAAATCATTCTTTCCGTGTAATTTTTTTACATAATTTCCCTTTTTTAACACAGTCATGAAATTTTAATTATTGCTATGAATAATTAGCGTGGCGTTATAATCAACCGGAGAATATCAGATACTAGCTCTCTGTATTTTTTACAAAGTATTTGTAACTTTTGAATGTTTCACTCGCAATTTCTAGCGCTCTTGTACAGATGCATAGTCCTGTGCACTGGAAAATCTTTCCATTCGCACAGTGTGCAACGCGCAATGGTAGCCGATGTGAATGCATCTTACATAACGGCGTAATTTACGAGCAACGGACATTAATTAGGCGGATGATTTCCGGCAATCATCCGGTTTTTCCCGAGCGTCGTGACGATTTCTCTCCGCGGAAGCGCACTCGTAACACGAGTGAAGATCAGATGACGGGATTTCTTGCTGCAAATCATGGAGACGAGCTCATCATAAGAGGCTCTTATTATTGCGATCAGGCCACGCGTGACGAATCGCGAATGCGACCGACGGTTTACGGGATGATAGAATCGATTTGGCGAGAATAGCGAATTAGACATCGTGCACCAAGCTTCGATCTGCGAAGTACTTATGTAAAGATGGAAGAAGTAAACCTTAATTGCAGTCATTTATCAAAGCACATTGCTTTTAATTGCACGTAATAGCTTCCACAACAACAAAAATTAAAAAATACTCGATCCTGTATTCTTCATCATGTCTTTATTAGAATCAAAAACTATTTTACAAAAAAAAATTATAATATGATCAATTTCATTATATTCGTAACAAAAATTTTAATTCAGTTTTCAATATATAATTAAGTTACAAATAAAATACCTTTAATTAATTGTAGAAACAATTTATCCTCATTAATAGTATCTAATCTTACGTTAAATCAGACCGTTTTAACAATAATATAAATATAATGGTTTAATAATAAGATTAATAAGATTTTTAATATAAACAAGATGTTTCTCAGATTTTTTCATATTTATGTGATATCTAATAAGATATTTTTCGTATCAACCGAGCAATAATCTATAATTAATAATCCATTCTTTTCTTCCCAGACTTGTACATATGTGTCATCGACAGATTTATCGTATGGATATGGTTTATGCGGTATCTTAGTATGATTTAAACGATATTTCGTATTCCGTCATACATATATGTAACGTCGAGTTAACCTACATAACCCAGCGCATAGTTTTGTATAAACCTGCTGATTTTTCTTTCCACTTTGAATTCGACATGCGTATTTGACTTTTTAAACAGCGAAAGTATGTATCGACAATTGACCGCCCCTTCTCATGATTTGTTAAAAAAAGATGCTGCTCAGCAACTGTGCATACACAGTAATCGATACAAAGGAATAATTTGGTCGTTGTTTGCTTCAGAAACCGACGCTGCGACTCATCGAGAAGCGAAATTCTAATTTGTCATCAAAGTCAATGAAGGGGAGCACGTATTGTAACGCAATATTGTGACACACATTGTACATGAAACAAAAATGTATGAATATAATTACCTTATATAGAGTTTCATCTCGCAATAGTTTAACTCGTTAGAATATTGAATATGAACTTATCGGAACTTCACAAAGACAAGAATTGCCGATATAGGATTTCTGGGGAAAAAAGAAAAAATGACAGACGCAGGGGAAATGTAGGAAAGAAAAAAAAAGAGGTCAAGAGAGGTGAACGCGCGATCGACGCGATAGCGAGCGGCCTTTTCGATTTGCATGTCTCGCACAAGAACAAGACTCGTTTCATAGTACGGGTCTTTCTTCGTCGCGTGTACGTAGAAATGCACAAATAAGTATCAGCAAGGCCACGGGGGTGTATTCTCGGCCATGCATCGCGGACCATAACATTTTCCAGCCGCCAACGGAGCCTACCCTTTTCGTGATCCGCGCATAAAACGCATGCCCGAAGCGCATATTCTACCTCACGTCAGAAATCGCGCAGCACGCAACTATTCGAGAGTCTGTCATATCCTAGTACGTAGAGTGATGTCATAGAGAACACTGTCAGATATCAAAGGATATCTGATGATATCCTAACGGTAATCTAATACCTTGAGTTAAAATAACATTTTGTTATTTTTAATTTCTAATGTGTCAATATATATATATATATATATATGTAATCAATTCGTTTCTGTTAAATTTAGTTTCTAAATAAACAACGTCCATATTAACGTATGCATTTAAATAATAAACTAAATTTGAATCAAATTTACATCTTGAGTCAAGCTATTTAACCTCATTATTTTGAGTTAAATTAACGACATAATATAGGAGTAGTAGTGATCTATAGATTAAAAATAACTCAAATATAATTTGACATTATGAATTTAACAGTAAAACATTCTTTCTGAAAAAATTATGTACCTATTATATTAACCATTTAAATTAAATAGACTAAATTCAGGCATAAAAAGTTAATGTGACAACGAACACGTTGTTGAACACGATTGATTAAATTGATATTGACAGATTTGAAGCATTAATAATAGCATTTTGATAAAATTCAACGATAAATATTGTAACAAAAATCGCATTAAGTAATAAATATTACTTAATGCTAAACTATTCATGCGCGACTAAACCACGTCATATTACGGAATGCGTACTTTTCAGCAAGAAGTCGCGAGATTTAACGCTATTACAGCCATGCACATCGGGATGGAAATATAATCAAAGCCTGCGGGACGAACGAACGGCAAAGAACTGGTAGTTTAAAATACTGAATACAATGTGATCGGAATAAATCGCTGTGTATGCTCGTCCGTAAAATCTTTAATCGGTTGCAAAGCGTAGAGAGATCTAACATATTTCATACTGCGCTATTATAATATTGTAGTATAGTGGTGGCGGAAAATAAAGTAATGTAGGTATGAACGTAAATATACCTTTTGATCGTGAGCGTGCTCACGCTCTCGCTCTCGCTCGTTCCGTTGTTGCAGGCAGCGTGCGATAAAAAAATCGTAAAGGTCTGAGAAACAATTTATGTTAATGAAGGCCTCCTTTTCACCATGCGTCATTAGGTAGAACGGCGCGATTAACATCGCAAGTTTAGGTCAATGTTACAGCTCCGAACGTGAATGCTTTTCTTCACAAAGCGCTCCGCGTTAGCTACTTCGCTTAAATAGATTTGTTAATGTGTGCAATTTATCTCCAAATCTTATTCTTTCTGAACTGATAACGCAAATAATATCACTGTTCCATATCATTTTCAAAATGCATAAATGCAACTGTTTTTTTGACAAACTAATATCTATTATGTAGATTAACTTTAATTTTGACTTAATTTATTTTTCATTCTTTTCTAGTTCTAAGAATTTTATAGAAAAAAATTAAGTGTAAATTAATATTAAAATTAATCTACATTAGTAGAAATGTCGCACGAAAGAATGATGTGTGAAGATCATGCGCTCTGAATACATATCGATATCGTTTCATAATGATCAAGTGACATATAAATATATTGGGATAAGAATGTGATATCGTTAATTTTACATCATTCATAGATGCAATTAGATAATTAAGTGAGATAATTTTTTAGTTTCTAAGAACAGGCTCTCTAAAGGAAGAAACTGTACTTGAACATTGCCATTCGAAAAATAATTCATAAATCACAAAACAATATTTGATGAAGTTGATAAAGTACACCGAAACGCGAGGAAGGAACGGAAGAAAAAAAAGTCATGTAACAAGCCTTTAAGGCTTCACACTCTCGCTACGAAAGCCTCACTGGATAAACAGAGGCAAAACTATCTTGACGAGTGACTTTCACCTGATTGACTTTCCCTTTCTCTCTACGTTGCGAGCGGAGATAATTGGACGCGCGGCTAACTGGCTGACTCTTTCTGGCATCGGAAGAATCTGTTGGCCCACTTCCGGATCGAGCGTAGCCATTTCTGATCGCTTAGCTGTTTACGTTCACGAGCCCGCCAGCGATCCGAGAGTTTAGAGTTCATTAATTGGTTCTGGAAAGCCTCAAATACGTGTATATGCATACAAGTACGTCAAACATCAGAAAGAGAGTTTTCTTCTAATGTTCAACAAACATGTACCTGCAATTGGTTCTTCATTCGTTTATTTTTAACCACTATTCGAGAGTGATTCTTGTGAGTTTGATAATAACAGTATATTGTACTATCCTAGAATAATATTTATTATTAGATATTTCACAACTTTTTGAAGCAGGGAAATATTTTAAAAATACAACTTTTATATCTTTTATATTTTTTTATTCTATATCTTCATTTAAAACTGACATATCTGTCAGTTTTAAGTAAAGATATAGAATAAAAAATATAATTGTAAAACTTCCTGTTTTCAATGATATACATTAAACTTTTAGCTTGCACCATTCAGTGAATTCAGATAAGACATTTATTATTAAATAGATAACATTAAATAAAACTGTCACAATAATCTTGTAGCAAGAATAGAAGAATAACTTTTATTGCTTAACTCCATTATTAGTTGATAGCGTTCCTTTTATACTTTTCTAGTAAATAATCTCTTGCGTAATATTTCATACATTTTTCCTAAACTTTCTGTTAGCTCTTGAAGAATTCTAAGTAATCTCGATATGAACTCTCTACTCAAGTAACATAGAGAAAAAAGGTAACTGACGAGAATATCACAATTTATCAGGAAACTTCGTGTCGTGTTTTGAACGGAAATGATACGGTAAAATTTATCAAGAAATTATATAATTTTATGGATTACGATGAGTACAATTCCGTAATATGATAAAATTATATGACAAAACATTTGCCTTTGTTGAAGATACTTTCTCACAATAAATTCTTCTGCGAAACTATTAGAAGAAAAACTTATTCAATAAAAATAGTTATACCTTTCTAAAAAATAATTAAAAAAATTTAGAATCATAAAGGAAATAGAGAAGGTCAAAAGATTCCTTATCTCGTAGATACATCGAGTATTGGAAATGCGCGAAGACAGATAGCACATCACCCTGGTATTATATTGTATTAAAAACCGGTTTAATGTGTATTCGTTAAGAAGTATTCACTAAAGATAACATGAATTTTAATAATAACATGAATTTTAATTAATAAATGTTGCGTCCAGCTACGTAATATGTTCGCTTTTTGTAACAAAAAAACTCTTTAAAATGTACTATAAACAAGGTAAATCATTCGCAAATACATAATAAAATTTCGAATAACCAATTCCTTATATTTCTTATAATTAATTTAATTCCTTATAATCGACAATAATATATCTGTATATTTTTCGTAGAAAATAATTTCAACACAAAGTTTATAAAAGTATATAAACAAAATAAATGATAACGGATTTATATCTTTATTGATCCTATTATCTATCATCTATTGACATTGTCCTATGCAAAAATGCAAAATATTCTGTCACTATACTTTTCACATATAAAATACAAAAGCCTGTACATGATAATATTGATATACTTGAGATTCACGCAGATAAATTTACCAATAAGGAATAATATATAAGAATTACAATAATATATAAGAATATTTTGCAAGTAAAAATAAAGTTTTGTAATTTGTAATTTGCAAGTAAATTTTCGTTATCGTTAATGCAAATTAAATTTCAAAGATTACAAATGCTGTACATTTAACTGCAAATATATGTTAGAATTTTTTTAAAAACATCCTGCTTGCAATAACATAGTTAACAAAAAACAGGTTGCAGATAGGAATGCTCAAAAGTGCTAATAGTAGATCGCGTTAAATTATTATTGTAAAGGGCTTAAACTAAACATATGGACTATTTTAATACATGAGATCTGTTTTCGCCTTTGCCTTTCGACTATTTCCGTCCCCGAATTAGAAGTGCCAATAAACGCAGAGAGCCAATAGAGGCTTCGTTGTTTGATCAAGTGTTAGATCGTCGCTCTCTATCTAATTTTCTGTACCCGTCTTTCTCTTCTTCTCTTTTTCGTACAGCGATATATGAGTCGAGAGTCTCGAAATACTGAGAGCACAGTCGTGAAAAAACTGACAATTCGAGATGGTTAAACATGAGCTGTCCCGCAAACGTTGCAAGTGCTAATGAATGAGAGACATGATGCAGAGTGCTGCATCATGCAACGGATTCTTTCACAACGAAGGAACGGAGCCTGAATTTGTAAAGGAAAAAAGGTATGGAATGGTAGAACCGAAGTCAGGAAAGAAGGATGTAAGAGGGTCTTATGTTAATTTATAATTCCCAAAACCATTTGGTTGTAAAAGCTTTTTACGTTAATACTCGAACGTGAACTTTGTACAAATATCCGCTTTTCTATTCCGTGCCAATTGCATCAGTTAAACCACAAAATTATGTGTCATATCTTTATATGTTTAAAATCGCAATTCATGGTTATATTGACACATACAATACAGCGTAATAAAGTACAAAGTACAAAGTATAAAGAATAAAAAAAGCAATAGTATCTAAGTATATATGCCTCAAAGTTCAAGTCAAATCGGAAGAAAATACGCCGAAAATTATTTGTCATAAATATGCGATATCGAATTGCAAAACTTTGAAACTTTCATTTAGATTCAAAAAGTAACACAGGTAATTAAAAATCAAAATTTTTACATTTTGAATTTTCAAATATCTGCTTGAGTCATTTTTAGGTACAGAAGAAATGTAGTCAAAACTCTTTTAATAAATATTAATGCTATTATAATTTTTGACAATTTCGAAGGAGACTTTCGAAAAAAATTCAATACTTTGAAATAAATTATGAATCTTCGAAATTTAAGGCATCTTGAATTTTGAAAATACATAACTTTAAAGTTTTAAGATGCTTTCAAAACTTCTAAACTTCTAAACTAAATAATATCCAGACGTAATCACAGCTTCTATAGTGTTTTTTTAATCGAATATTTATTTCAACTTATTTTTAACTTAATTATAACTAACATTAATTCTTAACTTTTATTTCTACCTAATTTTCATGATTATCATAATATTCAATCTTGTTTAAAACTATCATAAGGATATCTATTGTCACATTGTATTACAATGATAAATACTTCATTAAAATGGCTCTCTGTCTAACAATAAGATGCATTCACATTTCATGCACAAAAGTCAATAGGCATAACGATTCGTGCAGTGTACTGGATAGGAAGAAAAGTTGCGACTGCGTACGACTTAGCTCGTGCTGCGTTTGCGTGTTACAATGATAGGCGGCCTCTCCAAGTGCAAAACCATTGTCGCCGGTAGGAAAACGAGAGAGACACGTGTGTATGTATACCCCGACGATGAGTGCCGTTCGTTAGTCGCTACAGCTCAAAGTGCAATGACTTTTAAAGCCTCACACGACGCTTCACACCGATCATTCGTTGCAACATGATATAACAATAAAGTGCCCTTTCGAGCATCGTCTAAGACTTGGCGATTGTCGCTGATTATAGAGATTATAGAGATTTATTAAGAAGTAATATAATTTCTTTGTGTCATGTTCCGTAAAATAATAATTTTTCCTGAGGTTTAAAATCCCGCAAAATTACCATAAAAAAAATTAATTTCTTTAAAACTTCAATTACCGTTAATAATTCTAAATCGATTATTAATGTTAAAAAATGGAGAGAGAAAATATTACTGACTACCTTATGAAAATCGCAACAATTGTAGAGAAAAACCAACCACGTTATGGATTGATGGAATAGAATAATAGCATTTACTACTGGCCAACATTACTGTTGCACGCGGTCATTAACCCATTGGCATCAATGAGCGGAATAATCCGCGCTCGCGAGTCGGTCCGTGCCATCGAAACGCATTATTCAGGACAAAATCATTTTGATCGTTGCAAATAAATTGTTTCTAATATACAATAATCATTTTTAATTCTTGCATAAATTAAATACTATCGTAAATCTATGTTGATGGAGTATATATTGTAAAAAATAAAATCTTAATAATTTTAACTTATAGTCGTATAATGGACTTTCTGAGACATGCAAAAACGTTAAAATTAATATTTCTGTGTTAATTTTAACATTTTTGCATGTGTCAGAAAGTTCACTATACGATTATAAATTAAAATTAACATTTTATTTTTTACAATATATACTAGTGTATGTGCTATTAATTAATTTTTAAATAAATTCTTTCCATTGATTTAGCTTAGATATTCCTTATAGTGCATTTTTTAATATCTTTATATCGATAAAAATAAAAATTTCCTGTAGCAATTAACATGTGAGGAAGATATCTCGAATATTATCAAACGATTGTAAGTTGAGAGATTCCCAGATACAACTATCTAGGAGAAATTATAGCGATTTATGCAACGCTCATGGTTGTCGTTAATTTAAGATTAATATGAAATGTGAAAGTTTCGATCAAAGTGGCGCCTGGCCACGGAAATATCGAAGAATAAGAAAGTAAGAGCGTAAACCGCAGCATACATAAGCACTTATACGCACAATACACGCCATTACTGACCATGGATGGCGCGCGAGTGCATGCTACGTATCACATGAACTAACCAAATTATGTAAATATGCAAAATCACTATGTAAAAAATATGCCACAAAGACAGGTAATGACAAATGTCTCGAAAAAGTGTGTCAAGAGACGTCATTAAATTTACGCGTGATATATATGATAGATAAATGTTATTGGTTTGCCTGTCATTCTGCATAATTCTCAGTTTTCCCAGTTCTCCCAATACTGTTATCGCATTAATGCTACATATTATGTAACTATTGCTTTTTATATTTCATATTTTTATAGATAAAATAATTTTATAAATTAAATATTAAATTTATTGAAACATTAATAATATAGCCATTTTTTGTTAGATTTACTTTTACTTTTGTCGAATTAATACTTAACATAACTAAACTTGTTAATGTATAAAAGCATCTTATAGAGACTCTTAAAATTTTTCATTTTTACACTTTCGTTAGTTACATTTAGTTACATTTTCAAGCTAAATTATTTAAATGCTTTGACATCTCTAGATATAATATTACAATTTATAATATTACAATTAAATCATTAAAGTGCCGTATCAAATTGTTTCTCTTTTAAACTTTAACTTTCAAAAACGAAAGTAATATAATGTTCCGCTTATTAAGTAAAATATTTTTTGCGTTCTTGCTTATTTATCCCTATTTTATAGATTTCTATTTCTATTTCTTTCTCAAAAAGATGTCATCAAAGAATCAAGCACAAGCTTAACAAGATTAAAAAAAAATAAAATACATACAAATTAAAAATAAATAGAGATATTAGTTTGGTTATTCGATGCTGCGAAAAGAATTATCGTGTGTGTTTCTTCACGAGTGGAGCCTCACGAGATACTATCCACAATGTGGAAGAAGCGACTACAAATGCCAATAAACGACAACTTTTTCGCAAAATGGACACTGGGAGAGCTACCTTAAGCCGGTATTACATGAGCTGTCTTTCCGCTCGGTCCGGTTTACCTGCGTGCATTTACCCATGTCGTTACATACCTGCTTTCCTGCTTGCCGTTGCCTTGGCCTTTGCGATTCTTGGAACGATTTCTGCTCCGATCTATCGATCTGAGATCTACGCAGGTAGTATCTGTGCACAATGTAGAGACGACAAAAGTATGCAGCTGTGGATTTGCTTAAGACTACTTTAGCTGAATGTTTTTACCTGAAAAATAAAACATATTTTGAGAAATGTAAAATTGAGTAAGTTTTAAGTTGCCTTATACAACTTATACTAATTACTTACAGCGTGAATCATGTATCATTTGTGATGCATAATAAAGAAAATCTTTAACAAGAGATAACAATGCTAGTAACATTTTCGATAGCCATAAATATTACAGCTTCAGTCACGCGAATGACTCAGACGTCAGTTACATTAATAAATCTTTTGATGTCTCGCACCTACGCGCATATACTATGATGTGTAATAGGCTACAATATGATGCAGGATCAGCATCATTGATTAATGCTGCAGTTATATAGAAGCTTCTTCTGCATCTTGCTCACTCTGTGACATTTTCATCGTGACATTTTACTCCGCGATTTTCTAATTATATAACTTAAGCGTACAAATTTTTTTCGCGATCATGGCTTTTCTGTATATCCCACGTTCCTCGCGCTTCTTCTCGATGGAGAATAGAGAAAAACATTTGTTGAGTCATTATATCATCCTGTTCAACATGTGACATTTTCCATAATATCATTTTTCTTCATATTTTACATAATCCTACGAGTTTACGTGTACTTTTCTCTCATATATAAATATAACTGAGATGAAATAAGTAAGCTATTGATTTATATTTGTACGTAAATGCATCACAGAAAAAATTTTTGTAAAAGTTTGAATTTTATGCTTAAATTTTTTTCTAGATTCCAACAACCATAGAACTTTATTTCTACCCTCAAACCGTTATTATTTCAAGAAGAAAAAGACTAGAAAACGCTAAAGGAAGCTTTGTAATTTTTTGTCAAGAATATTGATAAACAAAAGAAATAATCAGAAAAAGAAATCGCAATTTTAATATTAAACTGTTGCTTAAACATTTATATATCGTAAATATTTTTTTAATATATTGAATATAATTAGCTATTCTGATTCACAACAATTGTGACGTACGTTCGACAGAAATGACGTTATCAAAAATTCATAGTGACGTAAAAGTTCGAACGACATTGTGCGTCATCGTTGCATTCACAAATGAAAATGTAAGTGACGTCAACAACTGGAAATCATAAGCGAAGAGAAAGAATGCGACATCTTGATGCAGTGTTTTGAAGAAAGATCCAGCCCTAACAAAAACTACCTAACGTCATCATGTAAAGCCTGAGATGCAATTAAAAACACATGGCAATAGAAACAGAGAATAACAAGTTTCAACCTATTAGAAACTGTATACATCAGAATATACGATTTCTGATTGATTTAAATATACTTTTCACAGTTCACTTGATCCTACAAATGCTTTGAATTTTCTGATTGGTCAATTGAAATTCTTTCTTCCAATTGGTCAATCAAATACTTCGAAGCATTTGTAGCCAAATGCACCGCACCTTCAATTGTGTCTCGGACTTTGCATTTCCAGCGTGACTATTTCGCTATTTCGCTATTCTGCTCTGCTTGTCATCAAAGCATTCGACATACAAGTAACAGTATTTTTCCATTAAATGCATTATTATTATTATTATTGTTATTACTAATGTTTGTGATAAGAAATGCTGTCAAATTTTAATCGAATCGAATAGAAAGACAGAGTCTAACGAGTTCCTTTGATCAGATTGTTCACCAGATTGCTGCAGACGTCGAACGAAATTGAATACGACTGTTTCTCGTTGCCTGTTTCTCTTCGCCCACTTCTTTCGCTGTCTGAGACATTACGGACGTGCAAGAGACGCGAAGTTGCAAGAAAGGTTCCTGGCTAAGCGCAAACGTTGCTCTGCGCAACACATGTTACATCCGCGCGCTTTTCACGCGCTCTCCCGCAATAATGGATACATACGCCACGCACGTGACGGATACTTGCCACTATCCATTCCTTTTATTTTTTTTCCTATTCTTTGTATTGTACATTCATCTCCGAATGGAAAAGTTACGACATATTTTCTCTCCTTTCGGAATATGCCAAAGCGAGGCTGTCATAACTCTTTCATATACGCAAATCTATTTTTACAGACGTTTTACGTTTTGTATTTTGCACGTTATATTATATAAAATATACTATATATGTATAAAGAACCGTAAGTTGCACACAAAAAAAAATATACCTGTTTTTTACGGTTCTATCGGATAATTTATCTGATACGAATTACCTACAATAGCCGTATTTTTTATGTAATAACTTATTGCATATCTTTTCGTTTACGTTAATGCATAATAAACCTGCATTGAATATGCAAGTATTATTACGTACGAATTATTTCACTGCAATGACGTGAATTATCTCGTTATTAAAATTGTAAAAAAAAAAAAAATTCTAATATTTCAGAGTAGTCTATATTTTTAAAATTTGTTAAGAATTCACACATAAAACAATTAATTTCCGTAGTATTTCTGTAATAAAATATAAAGTTACCTGTAATTTTTAATAAGTGTGTTTAATATAAAATATAATCCTTTAACATTTTATATTATATTCAAATATAAAATGTAACTACTTTTAGCGAAGTTTTCGAAGCATGAAAAGTAATATATTTTATAAAAAAGCAGAATAACGATAAATTATGGAAATATTGTACTTGTCGATTAATTTAAAAATTTCACGCTTAATCATACACAGTTTATAAATCTATAGCAGAAATGAGAGTACCGAAACTCCTCTCTCTCATTCTCACACCCTTCACAAAGAGCCCGCATATCCCGGTCTGATATCTTTGAATATAGTCCGGCCACCATAACGGAAACTGACTCCCATTAGCTGTTATATTTAGTGGCATGAGAATCTGTTCGGGGTTGAAAACACCTCCCCATGAGATTCGACAGCTCACCCTCATAGACCCGTATGTTGCAGCTATACATACTATGACACTTCCTAATTAGACAGAAGTCAAACTCATCTGGTTGTCGCGTATGGTCGATTATATACTATAATAAAGCAGCTAATCATTCTGCGACAAATTGGTATCGTTAACTCGTTATCATGTTAGGCTTTCGAATTTTCGAAAAGGAAAGGGAAATCACGATACTTGATGTAATTAAAACAATATTAAATTAGATATTTCTTTCCTTTGTTGGGTATAAGAAGACTGATAATCTTTAAAATAATAATTGGTTTAAGCGATTAAGAATCAAGTTAGCTTTTCCCAATAAATAATTCTTTTATCTAAAGAAATCCAGATATCGCTTATTATTTACTTTATTACGAAGAAGGTCTTTGTTCTTTGAGTACAATTTTAATCAGTATTTGACATTGAGTTATGAAATCAGCGAGAGTCTCACTTCCTACTCACGCGACCTCGCAGCAATCGAACTTCCGGCTTTCCCTTCGCGAAATGTCACTTCCTTCTTCGATTAATGTTGTTGGTACGTGCGAAATTCCGTAAAGACATCTGTTCCTGTTTTATGTGCGTAGCTAAGAAACAACGGATTAAACTAACTCGATACGTGACATTTTTCTTAAATCAATAAGAACATTTTTTCATATATCTCGTTACATGCATTTCTATAAAAACTATATAAATAAAAATTATATAAATTGCTGATAACAAAATCTTATTTATTTGATACAGAACAATAGTTAATTTGTAAAAGCGTTTATAATTTGTAAAAGCATTTTTGAAAAGATTCCTTTCGTTGCTAAGCTGGCTGATTATTAAACATATTACATATATATATATATATATATAATTAAATAATATATATTATATAAAAAATATATATTATTCCATGCACATATTATTCCGGCACAGATCATTACAGCAAGATTACGATAAAATTGCAACATTCCAGTAATATTTCAACAATATTGGAAATGTTGCAATGCTGCTTCTATGTTATATTAATGTATTTTATATATATATAAATCATATATTACATATTAGGTGTGGGAAAAAATTCGTGGCGTTTTTACCATTAGATGGTATTAAAAAAACGACACGAAGTTTTACCCACACCGCCACCTATCACAAAAATACACATCAATCTAAAATATGA
>Ga0157364_1001557_pt1 | contig 19750 bp, 16 predicted proteins | sample AttsexASBM2_FD_111476 | JGI IMG/M metagenome (GOLD analysis project Ga0157364, IMG submission 111476) | Fungus gardens microbial communities from leaf cutter ant in Ribeirão Preto, State of São Paulo, Brazil - Atta sexdens ASBM2 | ecosystem: Host-associated > Fungi > Mycelium > Unclassified ...
CTCTCTCTCTCTCTCTCATTGAAAAGAATAATCCGGATAATACTAATCCGGAATCCCGGGGTCTCGATATTTGACGCACATTTTTATTTCTGTCGTCTAATGATGCATTTGCATTTATATTGTCTCAATTTTATTGCCCTTACCTAGGACACAACTGTTGTACTTTTCGCTTTCGGTACTTTCAGCAATCACATGGAGATGTGTTGATTATATCATATGTATCGGTTGCCTGCAACTTGCTCGAAAAAAAATAAAACGCAATCGTAAACAGCTCTCAACAATTAGTTCCACGACATAGTCACGTGCACCAATGCAATGTTAATCCGGGAAAACAAAATATATCGGAATACGACATGCGCAAGTATTCTGCGTATGCACACACAAAAATCCGCACGCGTGACGAGTATTCGACCATGCGGACATTGTTATTCAGAGAGCAAATAAATGAAACGAGGTCGTCATGTAATATCGTCGCGGCAATGTACATGCCGCGCAGTTTTCTATGCTGTCTCCTCGTTACTCTTGCTAAAGACTCAACCATGTGTAACTTTTTAGAGTACACACAAAGCTGTCTGCAACCCAAATGTACGAGGATATATTTTTCCGCGTCTTTGCGCGTGCCGACGCGATAGAAAATTACTCATTATCATTGTTAATTCACCTACATCTCCTACTACGTCCTGACATTCCTGATCTTCAGTCCATTGTAAAATAATCACTCGTTATCATGGACACTCCTGTTCATGATAACGAGTGATTATTTTAATGATATCTCATTTAATACATTTGATGCTAAAAACTATATTTTGTGTTTTTTTCATGGCATCTAAGATTACATTTACACGGCACACTTAATCGGGTTCAATAACATCCGCAGTTATGAAAAATTGGCCAATCATAGCTATTCCTCGGAAGAATAGAATGACTGCGACAGGCTAGTTTCATACGGATATTATTAAACCCGATTAAAAATGCCATGTAAATGTAGTCTAAGACAAATTTCTTGTTTATCCTTCCTTACGTTATTATAATTTACGTTATTATGACATTAGCACACTTCTAGATATACCGCCTCTAGAGATCTTAAAGCCCACGACGAAGTAGAGATCGGCCAATGCTGATCTGTCATTGGCTCTGCCATGTTGTTGTGAAACCGAATGTGAGAGTGAGAGAAGTGAATACGAGAGTAAAAGAAACGACACCAGTTTTCTGTCAAGATTTTTATCGAAATTGACATTGATATATTGGCATACAATTCTAAGATCATGTGATTTCCAGTTTCACAACATTATGCCGGTCTTTACTTTTAGGATTTCTAGGGAGTCCACATACATTTTCCGTAACAATAAAATAAGATGTACCGTAAGAATTAGCCAATCACAGTCAAGAATTTTTAAAAATTTTCAGCTTTGATTGGTTAATCTGTACACTCTTACGATTATTGTTACAAAAGTGTATACGGACCCCCTTAGGGCTGTTATACACACTTTTTCTAATCATAAAACCTATTCTACAATTTTATAAGCGTAATTATAACTGTAACTGATTATAATTGTAAAAATTGATCACAGTCGAATATTCTTTTCGTATTCGACTGTGATTGGTCAATTCTTACAACTACAACTACGCTTATGAAATTGTAGAATAGGCGATATGATTAAGAAAAGTGTACAGCAGCTCTAAGAGGGGGGGGGGCCTAACTATTGTAGAATAGGCATAAGAATTAGTCAATCAGAGCTGGAAATTTTTGACAATTCTTGATTGTAATTAGCTAATTTTTACGGTACGTCTTGTTAGTATTATGGAAAATGTTTTCGGCAGCCCTTAATCTTTAAATGCCTTCGGTATATCCTTTTTTCAATGCTTTTTCAATATTTTTCCATTGCTTATAATCGTTTTATTAATTAAGTTACATATATTTCTTTTATACCATCACGTTCCTTAATATGTAGCATTTGATTGAAGAAAAAAAATTTTTACAATATGTTTATTTTTATGAAAGTTATAAGTAATCGAATTGGATTCGCTATGCCTTTCACGAGTGTATTTTTCTTGCATTGAAATATTTAAGGATTATCATCATGCAATGTTTATATAATTTTCATTATATTGGTGTTTATATTAACATAATGAAAATTATATTCAACATTTATAATGTTAAATTTGCTCCCATTTTTAAAGTGTTAAAATGAGCTAATGCCAATGATTGACTCGTTATCCAAAAATATGTCAACATTCGACATAAAGATGTTCAATCTTGGATTTGCATTTCGCGTAACTATGATTTTATTGGAACGAGAAAGAATTCGTACGCATTGAGTTATTAACTTCATCATCTCTTCGTAAAATGTGTTCACAATATTGCGGAATAATTTCAAAATAAATTGCTTGGCTTTGTTTACTGTAATTTAACTTTTGGTTATTTTCCACGTTTCGGGTGTCGAAAGTATAGTAGTTACAACTAAACTATTCTCCTTAACATTTAAGAGCGACGTAACATGAAGTTGAATCTTTACATAGTTGTATTTTCATTTAAGTTAGACTTTCACTTTAGTTATGTGCCTTGAAATATTCTCCTTGAATTATTCTTGATAGTTCTTTTGTAATTAATCATATAAATTAATAAAGCTTAAAACAATAATTTGTGTAGAGATAATTTGCGTCCGCTTGTGACTCTTATAAAAATGCAATAGAAATCAAATATCAAAGTGGTAAAGATTTGGAGAAAAAAAGGTTATTGGTACGCACGTACGCACACATGCACAATAATGTGCAAATAATTTCGTGACTCTTCGTAATATCGCACTATCAGGGAGAAGTGGTAGATGTGGAGAATATAGAAAGGAATAGGAAAAGGTTGGAGAAATAGGGAAATATAGAGAAAATTGCAGGAATAGAGAGAGAGAGAGAGAGAGAGAGAGAGAGGAGGAAGAAAGGAGAGAAAAGAGAGAAATATCTCTCATTACCTGAAATTCCAGAAATGAATGGAAGCATTAATTTTCCGAGAGGAAGGGAAAACTACTGGATGGAATGCAGTGAATATACGCCATAGTGCTAGTGGCCGATAACAAACAAACGTGACATTCCGAACAGACGATATCACCAATGGGACAATCGTTTCAGAACCAGTCTCATTAGTGATCAATAATCTATTGTTATTTTTAGATTTAATACATGTACAAACACACGATGGTGTATTATACGTTCGAATCAGATTTAAACGTAATAGCTATAACATGTATCAGTTCCAATAATTTTAGTTATAATATCCAGCTGATAGACGTTGTCGTATATATTCGTTTTTTAAATGTTATTCACTAATTTAGATAATATACCTGGATGTTAAACCAGATGTGATATACTATTTAAATATATTAATAATTCTTAATACGTTAGTTAAAAGAATATTTTTCGCAAGTTATAAACGTATTAAAAAACATATATTTATTAATTAGAATTTTTATACGTATATTACTATTTTTATACGTATTATAAATGTAGATAAAATGTAGATAAAATGTAGATAAAAATTCGGATATTTTTTTATATTCTGATGTTTCATGAACTATTTTTTAACGTATATGCCATATACCTATACCAATTTTATACCATATTTATATTTAATAAACGTATAACATACCAATATGTCTTTATACTACAATGCATTTGTATTTAATTTCGCTTATGAATATGTAACAAAGCTTCATGATACATTTCTCATGATACGTTCCTTAATGATTAATAACGCTTTAGCTTTGTCAATTTATAAATGACTTGATCATTATGAATATGTGAGCTATCAATACTTTTATATCTACATTGCTGAGGAAGACTCCAAAGAGATTTGAAATATTCAAATAAAGAAGACATCATTTCTACAGAATATTAAATTATTTCATAATAATTTGCCGTAATAATTTATCTGCATTGATTCCCATTTACGCATTTTTTTATTTGTATATTATTTAGAATTTGAGACTCCATTTGTAATTATTATTGTTTTTATACCAACATGTGTTTATTGGACGTTCGCAGTAAATACACGTAAATCTGTAAGCAAACAACAATTCATTAGAGATCTTATATCAAAATACAAAAAACAAAAAATATAGGATATAGGATTGAAACTCTAAGGTACTGAAATCCTAATCGGATTTAGTAGATTCGGATTTTCTTCTACTACGTTGTGAAAAATTGTTTTTAATAAATTTTAAGTCACATAATCTTATTCCTTGAGTTTTGAGATCTTTGTCGGTCTTATTTCGAATTATAATTACCTATTTCTTGACTTTTAAAATAAGAAAAAAATAGTTCAATTATGTTAATTTTCAGCAAAGGTATATTAATTTAAAATACACTGAATATTCCTCGAATATCAGTTAAGAAAACTTCGAAGCGATACCGATTAAGAAAAGCAAGCTCGCGAAAATCTGTTGTAAAAAGAAAACCAGAGTAAATGCGAGTGAAATCAATTGTATAATAATTTTAAGTAAAAATTTTAAGTAATTTTTAACTACTTACAAGATCTTAAAATTATGATATCTTGTAACATTAGCTTCGTCGTTGCGCATAAATAATATTAATTAGTGCTTACGACGAAGTGATGTTTTATGCACAAGAATACCTAGATGAGTAATACATATCCAAAGTATGTAACACCGGGATATGCTACACGGAGGAACCGTCCAACTACAAACAAGGTGGGCTATTCCCTAGAGTAAAACCGCTCTACCGATCTAATATTTATACTCGGATAATATATGCATATGTGTAAAGATATGTTTGAAGTACGGTTACGTTATTGAGGCAGTGGTGAAACGGAATTATTTCCCATGTGCAAACTAGGAAATATATATTTGAAACAATGCAATCATATAAATTCACGATTTGCACGGAGAAGAATGATTATATGATTTCGTATGAAAGCAACGTAAATTTAATTCCTAATCGTTACATCTATATTGTTAAAGCATAAACGTACTGATTTTACTAAGGCTTTGAAAAGCGTGAGAGTTTGTGAATTATTTTTAAAATAAATATCAAATCTAATACAGATTCATTGTAACTTCCAGCGACGTTACTTTTAATGATGCTCGAATACATAGACGACGAATATTGTAAGTAATCTCTTTGAGAGCGGTAGCGGAATGATCGAATTAAACGCTTCTCGCAAACTTCCGACGACCGGCACGGATTGTCGCACGATCGTTCGCGTACTGGAAACTTTACAATCGCGTTAGCTTTTGTCGTGCGGGAAAGAAAGGACCAAGAGCGCACAAAGCTACGAGCTTTCGCGACTTTGAGAGCCCGCAATCATCGTCGGCGAATGGATCGATGTAATAGCTGTGGTAGATCTATACGTAAGTCGAAGTTGGTAGAAGAGACGAGAATAAAGGATATCACTTGAAGAGCCACCTATCGCAGGATTCTAAAGAACGAACGAGTCGTGCATTTAGCGACAAAGCCCGATTGGAATTTATGTCGTTGCTCGGGCTCGAAATTGCGGTTACGTGTAGAGAAGCTTGGGGTCAATTGTAACACCCGCGATAATTCGGCCCCTTGGTCGTCCGGCACGGCAAGAGAGGTAGCATTAAATAATCCTTGGTGACAATACGAGGTAAGATCAAATGGTGTAATTGAGATTGTCGAGTAAATGGGACGACGCGACGCAATGATTCCTCGACACGCGGGCGTATGCCATGCAGCATTATCGAAGGTATCTTAATCGCTTGAAACACGAAAGCGTACGTTGATCCAACGCGAAAAAAAGGGAGCGGCTTCCTTTACCGTGCAGACTTAGTTATTCGCGCAAATTGACTGATCGAGGTTAACGCGACATGGTCACATCATGAAAGAGCAGCTCGATCCCGCGTTTCTACTTAATCATGGTAAATGGCATCTGTCAAGACGCTGAAAATCAGCAACATTTTATCTACCTGTAAACAGGCCGATAGTGGTTTGTTCAGTAAATCAACATTTTCAATCTCCATGTTATCCACGTGTGCAAGAGTAAACACGAAACGAACGGAAAATGCAGATAACAACTGAGAGAGGGGTAAAGAACTGAGCAGAAAGGAGATAGAGAGAGAATGTGGAAAAGAGAGATAGAAAGGAAAACATAAAAAGTGAAAAAAGATAAAGGCAACGAGAGAGCGCATATCCAGAAGGATGACCGGAGAATCTGTGGTCTAGGTGAAAAACGAATGCAAAGTCATTCGTCAAAGTCCTGTGCGACTATCAGCGACGGAAAACGCGCAGGAAAAGCGTGTGTAGAAGGATAAAAGGAATGGCAAAGTGGAGAGATATGTGCTACGAAGATAGAAATTGACGTGGGCGCGATAGGCGCATGTACGGGACATTCTTTTCCAGGAAGAGAGCATGCATACGTATTTTTACCCCCGAAAGCTGCACACTATCCAGACGATTTCATTCAATGTGTGACCACGTCTGCAAAGGTTAGCAAATGATGCGATCTTTTCACCGTACTGTATGGATCCGCGTGAAGAGATACTTCCTGCGGAAATATTTAGATAGAATATATCAAGACACATAGAATCCCAATATACAAGCCATTGAATTTGTTATATCAACGTTGACGATAACTTATGATCATTTATTATCTGTCCAGAAGGTGGTAGTTAAGCGTGTTACTTCTATGACAGTTCTAACTGACGTAAACTCACGAAACTTTCAACTATCATCAGACAATAAATTAATCCGCGGGTCAACGTGAGAATGCATTTCAGCGAAATTTCGCGGCGAAAGGTAAATTTGAACAAAATTTGATGACCAATTGCTACGGTACTAGTGGAGTATAATTGCATCGGGTACTCTCAATATTTCCCATTGGTTTTTTTTTTTATTTATAAAAGCGCGGAAATGCCTTTTATGCGAAGCAAACGACGTTACCTCCGCACAATTTTTAAGACGCAATCAATTCAGTCCATTTTACACGGCCAGTCGTTGCCTGCCTCGCTGCCGTTGCTAATAATAGCCTTGATTGAAAGTCATAAATTTGCAAAATCTTCTTTTATCCCATCTTCGCCGTAGTCAAGGGGTCGTAATAACCGGGAGAAATTACAGACACGGGAAATAGCATCCAGTAACTGGCGCTGAGGTGCAATTTCCCGGCCGCCTTTGAAGTAAACAAGCCGATTTAGCGGCGAAATAAATTTCGCTACGTCCGAAAAGAAGTCGTGTCTTTCGCAGTGCGCAGCATTTGCAGCGCAAAACAGGCGACGTCGCTGCTGCCTGCACTGTTGCCGCCACTTGTGCATTTATTCCATCGCATCGGCGTTATTAATTGCCGGCTGGGCAAACATTTTCGTTTGGGCTACTATCGAGCGTACATATACGCGTGCGCGTTTTTCTGCCCGCCAATGAAGAACGTGCGATACGATTCGATAGTCTCTCTTTTAACGCGAGCGAGGCAATATATCCTGAAGTGCTCGCTATATTGCAACGAGCTGCGGGCAGATGTAAAAAGTGAGGGAGAGAGAGAGAGAGAGAGAGAGAAAAGAGAATATCCCTTTGATGCTGAAGCATGGGCTGATAGTTCTCGTCGTCTCCTTCGCCCTCGGATATCCGCGTCTCTACAACGATAGGATTAACCCCTACATATACGCCTTTCTACTAGTTACCGAACCATCTAACCGAGAATTTCCCCACCCTCATCCCTTTCGAAATAGATTATCCGCCGTTAGTTACAAAGTTATCTTCATCGGTCCGTCGACTTTGCCTGCTTCTTTTACTCCAAGATCTGTTGTCAATAGTACGGTTCTATTAATGCATACAAAGAGCTGATATTTGATTAAATATCAGATAACATTTATAACATTTATCAACAATGAATAACTTTTTTATTTAGTCAATTTCCTCTCTCTGTGCGAAGAATCTGTGATATAGGAATTTTAGGATGATTTTTTGGTTTCTGCGGTATAGAGATAGTGCATTTTCATTTTCCAAAAAGTCGGTGAGATGACCAATATTCCGGATATTTACTCGAGGGATTACTCACCGCATAAAAGCGAAATCGTACGAAAAAGGCATGTAAATCCGGGAACGAGTGTATTCGGCAAATTATGACGTTTCGGCCTAGTTGAGCGCGCCCGGCGTGTCTTCGTGATAAAATAGTGCTTTTAATTTGGCCCGAATATTTATCCGGCGTAGTAAAAGCGTCCCGCTGTTTTATCGGAGTGCAAGCGAAATAATATTCCAGGCGTGCGTCCTTCGTAAACAGCGTACAATTTCCATTTCGTGTAACATTCTCGCCCTAACCCCGTATTATACGGTTCACAATCTGGCCGGCGTAAAAGCTGGCAATGCGCGCACGACAAGCGCAGAGATTTCGGTTCCGCGGGCCGCGTTTTCCTTCTATGTACTCTAATGTAATTCACCTTAACAAAATGTATCTGCTGCGAACATTCGAAACACCCTGCCTCTACTATTTCTATGCAACTAGATAAAATGCAGAATGTATGAAATGCATGATTTTTGTAGATAATATCATATAATGCTATACGAGATAATAAAGATGGAAGTACAATTTATACAATAAAAAATATTTTGTATAATATTTGCGTTAAAACTAGTCCTTGTTAAAATCTTTGTGTTGAATATTTTAACATACTTGACTGTTAATTTAATATAATATAATATGTATTATATGAACGTTCAATCCCTTCTCCTCGAAATTTTTTATTCACTTTTCACTTTTAATTATAAAATATAACTTTACGACCTTTATGACCATGTAAATAATTTTTGAAACTTCCGTTAATCATAACTTTGACAAAATGTCTATATATATATATATATATATATATATATATATAGAGAGAGAGAGAGAGAAAATTTTTGCAAAATTTATGAACCAATCGATAGAATATATGCTGAGAAATTAATAAATAATCCCTTCACAACTGTACATTTAATTTTTAATAAATATTTTTTTACCTATACTTTTTTCAAGAAAAAAAATAAATGTTATGATTTACAAAATCTAATATCTTTTCCAATCAAATCGAAAATTATAAAGAGAAAAAGACGTCTGAACTTTAAAATATATAAAAAAGCAATTCATGCAAAAATTGCTGTTCATGTGATAACAGAATTATATTCTTCTCCCTCCGAAAAAATCCTGAATATGCCCCGAATTTTAAACATGGTAATTTTATACTATTTGAATATTTTATATTAAATTGATATTTAACAGTTCTGAATATAACATAATTTATGAGCAAATAATCAAATAACATAAAATTAATATAATTTTAAAATACAAGTTCTAAGATAAATGAATGAAAGATTAATATATGTTAATTTAATACATGATAAATATTAATTTTACTGACAAAATATGCTCTCGCAATTTAATTCCAAATTGTGTCAAAATATTACATTTTTTGTATTAATTTTTACATAAAATTTGTATTACTTTCTAATATATCATTCATCTGATGTTAAATTAATATGAAAATTTGAGTGGACCGTTTCTGGACACGTGAAATGCATTAAATTTCTAATTAAAAACAAAATTTCTGACTGTATAGAAATAATAAATTCTTCATTCATATATCATGTAGAAAAATTGTATTATTATTGTATGAAAAATATTACGAGATAAAATTAATATATTCTGATTGTTGAATGATGGTTATAAAATTCCTTTTCCGAGACGATTTGAAATGGCGTATAAAAGAGCTATAATTTTTATCGATGTTCAAAACAATGAACTGCAGCAAACAAGGGAAACCTTGCAATTAAGCATCACCTCCGTTTTCTTCGACGTCGTTCGAATCGAGGTTTCTCCGTTACTTGCCGTTCCGTTAACTGCGATTCTTCGATTTCCAATACAGTGAAATAGAGCGCGCTTGTATAAAACGACTACGTAAGTTCAACTCAGTTAGCATAATATGTATTTCCATACATTTCTACTTCATGGCGTCTTATTCCGCATTGAATATAATTTTTCACGCATCAATAGTATCAAATTTTACTTTGTCTTATTGCTGCATAAAGCGCAACATTATATAATTTTATAAATGGATACTCCGCTTGAAGTCGCAAGCAGTGAGTTTCGAATTATTTTATCAACAAAAGAATTTATTATTATAAAAATTCATGCAAACATTATACATACATATAATGAAAATTATATGCCAAAGCTGTTACAGAAAAATCTATCAGTAATATGTATATTTTATAGGTCCACGAAGGTTTTAGAACAATTACAATGTTTAAATATCTGCATATACGATGAACGCGTATACGATAAACAAATAAAACATTAACATCGCGAAATAATGTTCTGCGGTCCGAAAATAATACGTATCGCGGTACTGGGGTCAGGGTCATCAGCCTTCTTCCTATATCGGAAACAACAATTTATCCCGCGAGTTGCACGGCAAATCGGCCAATAACATTGTTCGAACAGCCGAGCATGCTTCCCGGATGAGAATAAATTTATCATCGAGGTCTGCGATATTTGCGCGCGATAAACGGAATAACAGCAACAGCAGCAGGAGCAACGCGAAAGCCATTTGCGATTCATGCACGCGCGACGACTCATCTCATCTCTTTTTCTCTTTCTCCCCTCCCCCCCCTCTCTCTCGGTCTTTTTCTTTCGCTAAAGTGGTTTACCCGCGGGAATAAGCGAGGTAGCGCGAATCCCGGTAAGAAAGCTCCGTGCAGTTCCGCGTACGTGACATTCCAGTCGCGTTGTACTGGCACATTGCCACTGTGCTTTATGCGATTCCGTCATGCTCGCAACTGCGAGCAAACGTCGCGCGGCGACGACCCCACGCCCTTATTTCCAGGACATTACTGCCGTGACGAAGATTGTTCTAACTCCCGTACTACCCTCTAATCTTCACAACTCAAGACGGTAGGGATTCCACAGTAACGGGGATATTAAATCGTTTCTACCGACAGTTGTATTATCGTCGACACCTTTCAACGACTATTTGTATCTTTTAGAAAGTTTTATTGCAATTTGAATAAATATGTGTGAAAAGTAGCATGTGAAAAGAGACTTTGGTCTCCTTTTATCATGAAAAGTTCTTTATATGGATATATACAGGAAGAAGAGAAATATTTTGAAGGTACCATTAAAAATTTAATTAGATACAGATTTAAAAATAATTTTTTATTGGACCATTATAATTATATAAAATTTTTTAAAAGACCAAATAATTATATAAAATTTTTTAAGTAATTGTTTTAAAACTTCTTGCAGTATTATCGCTCATACTTAAGCGTTCTAAATAATTATTTTAAATAGCCCAATAAAATTATTTTCAAATCTGTATCTAGCTAAGTTGTTAGATACTTCAGCAAAACCGTCTGAATTATCTGATTTTAAAAAATCCTTGAAGAAATGTTTATTATTTTTCATCATTATTAAACATCATCAAGCACAATAATAAATATTTTCGTGCACGAAAAACGTACTACGAAAGTCACTCGTATAACAGACATTACGTTTCCGCAAGTAGGTTACCGTAACCGTGATATCGGCGCTACCATAAATTCACGCGATACATTGGTAGCGTTCAGCGTGTACATAGGTTTACCAGAGGGGAGGGAGAGGTGGATGGTCTGATATCGTGCCGTAATAAACGGTATAATTTATCACAACGCACGTAGGATGGGCGGCAGCAGCACGAATGCGGCGGTGTGTACGCTGCGTGTCACGTAGGCAAGCAGTCAGCCAGCCAGGTACGCAGGTTACGTATGCAGTGTAACGACTTTTCCCATCCGAGAGAATACTGGACCGCTGCGTCGGGTTTCAGTTATCCACGCTGCATTATGACGCTTATCCTGCTTAATGCTTCGGCTAACTACTGGCTTGGATATCACTCCATAAACTAGATCGTCATATAAAGGACGCGTTTAAACGTGCGGTGAATTCGACTGTATGCGGACATGCATTCATTTGGTGTGCAATTGACGCAACTAAAGGAAAGACAAGTGACTCGCAAGGGAGTTGTACAGTGATTCCTTAATCCTCGATGCAGTAAATCTCATATAGAATAGTTTTTAAGCGATTCTTACACGAAAAAAATCATACTGTATTGTTAGTATTATTAGCAATTTAATTGGAAATAATCTCAATAGAAATGATCTCGATAACAATATTAATAAAACAAATATACGATGCTTTTGTTTTAATAAAATAATGCTATTATTACAAATGTTATTCGTTTCATTAATCTAGTTGTTCTAGTAACAGGAATATCAATTTTTTGTGATAACAAGAAAACATATGGATCCTTGGATGGAACCTACTAAAGTTTTTTATCATCATTTTCTTTAAGAAATTTTTAAGTTCGATTATATATTCTTAATCTGTGATAGTATAAAGTTTTTTTGAAAAACACAAATACAATATTATTGATAGAATTTATTGCTTTTAAATCTTGCGATTAATATAAATACGCGTCAAAAAATATTTTCAAAAAAACATTTTTTAATTATTCTCAGAATCATCAGGATCCGTATGTTCCAATTAAAGATTAATATCTACTGTCATTGAAAACAATTAACAATTTAATTAACATTATTTTTAATTAGATTATTGTTGTCTGATACTGTTAATACAATATTATATATCACTTTTTTTCTGTATTAATTTCTTAATAAAATCTATGAAAGATTTACAAGCTGAGAAAATATATCGGTACACTTATAATGAAGTAAAACAACGCGGTAAAATATATGAAAAAATTTGAATATGCTCGGTTAATACATTCTTCATTATTTCATTATTTTTTTTAATAGGTAAGCGCGTATACCGCATGATTTATCGCGGACGTTTCTGCATGAGTGTTACACGGTTGCTAATTAAGATAGCGTGCGTATAATTTATCGCAACCTCCCTCAGATGATTGCGTGCTATCACATGCGCGCGCAGAGCAACGTCTAGGCCTCATTGAAAGACAAAGCTTCTGGATTTTCGGTTCGATGCTCTTTCACCTTCTAACATTTCCTAACTATCTTCTCACTGCAGACTTCAGGGTGCAAACTGGATCAACGATACATAGTGACGTATTACAGCATCTGAGGCGAATTTGACTACGTATTTTCGTATCCAAGTTTAAGCCGGAATATGTAGAATGTTCCAGCAACGAACGCGACAAATTTCATCTACGAACTGCTCAACCATTTTAGAATGTTGTCCCAGAATTACACTTTAAGATGTAAATTGTTAACGAAAATTTTATTCTATGTTTATCATACAATTTAAGAAGGAGCTACAGTTTTAAATCTATTTAATTTTAATTAATTTCTCAGTTGTGTTGTTCAAGAAATAAGTAATTACAGTTCGTTAAAATGTTATTCAAGAAGTCTATGTAATCTATGTAATGTTAACAGATGCCGTAAAGTCGTGCGTCAACCGCTCTGAGGTTGCGGAAATGGACAACCGTTGCACATAACAAATGGTACAATTTACCGCGACGTAAGTGACCCAAAACCGTACGGTACTTACGTCGCGCGATGCTTCAGCGACTTTCACGTCCGAATGTACGTCTCGCCGTCTCGGATTTCCGTCATTCGTTTTGCATTGTACAATGATTACTCTGGCATAATACCACCAGTATTATAAGTAAACGACCTAGATATCGCCCCATAAAGCAGATCAGCGTAAAAGGCTTGGCGCGAATGCGAGCGCGCGATGAATTCCGTGCTCGTACACATCACCGTGGCGGAATTTTAATTGCGAACTTGGCTCGCGAGCATACGTTTCTCGCTTTTTCTCTCCCCCTAAACATTTCGCTAATGTTATTCGGGCAATCCGCGCACGGTTACATATTACAATCTGCCGCTATTTGTGCAATGCTCGCGGAAGTGTGATGCACAACACTGAAAGAAGACAGAGGTTTACAATAATATCAACCTTACGCTCAGGAATTCGTTTTTTAATTTCTTCAATTTAAATAAAATTTTTCTACATTTTTTAATTTTCACAACACTTTCTTCTTCATTTCTTATAATGCTCTTTACTAACTTCGTTTTCCTTTAATAAGAAATTATTTAGAATTAATGTGTGTGTGTGTGTGTGTGTGTGTGTGTGTGTAATTAGTAATTTTATTAAACAAAAATGTAATAATTTTCCGTTACGCTTTATACCTCAGAGAAACACGGATATTCCTTAAATTTTTTATTATTACACATGATAAGAGTAATAAAACCGAATTGTTTAACTTTTAGTACTTGTGGTGCACGAGTGATAATATTTATTTTCAAAATGGATCCAAACGCGCTTAGGAAGGCGGAAAGTAATGATATTGCTCGTTCATTGCTAAAGCATATTTACATAACGTCTCAATATTTTAATTTAGAGATGCTGAAATTTCTGATACACTAATTACGATCTTGGCAGAGGTATACCACTCATCTCCCTCGGTAGTCCTAGTGTAATCAACGGGAACGAACGAAGCAAGTTCAAGCGCAGTTTCGTTGAATACTCGGCCTTTACTAGTTCTAATTGCTCGAGTTTCGCAGCATTTCCTTCATTTCCTCTCCTCAGCCATCTCTCTGGCCTACGCTCCATCCCTTTCGCTGTTTACACACGCTACGGACATGCATTTCTATTCGCCTTTGATGTACAAATCGAAGAAACACGCGACTGCACCTAATTTCGTGAATGAGAATGATGGATCCGAATGGATCAAATCTGTACAGAATGTTCGATAAGATACATGCTTAATAAGTACGCGGCGTTACGGCAGTGACGTTATATCTAAAAATTGCGGAAAGAATAATTTTGCTGAATTATCTAACAATTTCCGGTACATACGCCGCACCTATCAAAAACTTATTAATTTATTAAATATTATTTACTATGTTTAAAGTAAATGAACTATACATATATATATATAGTAAAAACTTTGTACTGTCTACTGTAATGAAAAAAATATTAGAAATATTAGAAATCCGAAATATTTATATTGAAAAATGAACTTTTTTAAACCCTTGCATTTTTGCCATATATCCCATCGAGGTGAGATACGTGGCTATTCATAGGGGAAAGGGGGGTACGTTTGGCTCATAAAAAATTTACAAATAATGCATAAATAAGACGTAAAATGATACAATAACTTATAAAATGCGTTTATAAAGTTTTATTAAAAAATAAGAATGATAAATATGTATATGAAGTAATAAATAATAATTACAATCTTCCTACACGTATTACAAGTTGTATTATAACATGAGGTACATATTTTATGTAATGCATTTATTGCATTTAGTGCACTGAATGCAATCTGCACACTTTGTATGCTTTGGATATAAATCCAGCCTGTTAAAAATGCCGTACATCTCAAACAGGTGGGATATAAAAGGACAAACTAAACGAAGAACAAAGTACTTGTATTTTGTTATACAACATTCCTTTTACTATTCCTCTACACTCATGTATCACGAAATAATCACTAAGTGCCAATTAGGCACTTCGTTTTAATTGATTTATTCATATGTCAAAGTTACATGTTGGAATAATAATTTTTTATATATGTAATTTATTTTAAATACGTTTACCTTAAATGACTTTAAATCGATTATTAAATTTAATTTGTGAGATTATTATTATTATTATTATTATTATTATTATTATTATTATTATTATTATTATTATTATTATTATTATTTTAGTTCGATTGTGTTGCAAGTCCGAAACTAATAAGCGTGCAGTCATTTGAAGTAAATGTATTTAAAGTAAATTATATGTAGAATTATTATATTCTAACATTTAATTTTGACCATAGTTGGTGCATCTTCTTACAAGATAAATTTTGTTTTGGTCTACCAAAATACTTATGTAGTATGCTCAAGAGTAATGAGCAATGCTGCGAAAAGTTTTAATATCTATACTATTAAATTTATAATGTCAAATTATACACATTTAAGTTATTTTAATCATTTTTATAGGTCATTACTGCTCCTCAACTCAATATGTTACTTTAATTGGAACAATGAAGTTAAACAATTTAACTCAAGAAATATATTATTGTAAATTTAACTCAAATTTAGTCAAGTAATGTAGCAATAACAAAATGCTTTATAATTTCACAGTATTGATCCACCATCCGTCCGTTCGATTGTTTATCTGCAGATTTCTTAAAAACGGCTAAACTTTTTTAAATTCTATTTTTAACAATAAATACTTAAGGACCTTGGCTCCATTAAGGTAAAGTCAGTTAATTGTAAGAAGATCAAGATCAATGAGATTTTCAATTGTATAAGATGAACCAAAAGGAATTCAACATGCCAATTTAAAAAAAAATTTGTAATGTATTTTCATATTTTTAACAAGTTTTTCCAATAGTTATTACAAGTATTTTGCTGCACTTCTTGTTTATATCCATTGCAAAAGATTTATTATTTATTAAATGTGTACGTTAATACAGATGTTGTTTACTTTGAAAACAAGCAAGACATTTCACAGAAATGGATTAATTTACACTTTAATATTATCTCCAGAAGTTAAAAATAACAAAAAGTTATTTAACTCAAGGAATTCAGTACCATTATTTTTTTTCTGCTCTTTTTGATATCGAGTGTAATAATTAAATTGAAAGCCCAAATATAATTGTTTTGATGATCTAGAAAAATTATTGTTAGATCTATATTCAGCTAAATTTTAGATATTTCAGCGAAATCGTTCTTTCTGTTTCTGTGTAGAAATCTATTGAAGTCGACTATTAAAATTCAACTGGATGGTGAGATTTGTGAGTCATTTAAATATCTAAAGTACCGTTTAAAATCTCTTGTTAAAAAAAAAAACTTAAAAGGACTTTAATTCGATCTGCGACACGATGCTGAGATTAAACAAGCAAAACGTTCCCGCAGGTGCGACACTTCGTGTTGTGTTGACACTACTCGAAAAAGAAATACGACGAAACGACGGGCGAGACACGACCGTCCCCTCGAGGCGTTTTCCTGTCGTGGATCGCCATACAACGTCATCACGAAAGGATAAAGTATCTTTCCTCTTCGTGACTACAGTAAGTGATGTATCGTGTGAGCCGGCTCTGTTATATTATGTATGCTGTTCCTCCATAGGTCAGATCTTTCCTTCCTTCTTTTTGTCTCTTCTTTTCTTCTTTTCTCTCGGGGATCCTCGTTTTCTACCAGACCTTCTTCCAATATTCTGACAGGTTGCATCGATGCAACGAAGCCAGACGCGCTTTCTCAGCTGCGGATTGTGTTTCGTGAGAAGATTATCGTTATTGCGGTGTAACAATGCGCACTCGTGCATGATGTATATTAATTCGACCGAAGCGGATATAGTCCGAATCGTTCGATAAAACGTTAGGTAAAAAAACAATAAAATCTATATTCCGGAAACCTATTTTCCGGAAAATTCTTTTTCACTTTTCGACATAGTTTCCTTGAAGCTCTACAATCTACACACTTAATCCAACGGTGTTCCAATTTTTTGATCCCTTCGGAAAAGTAGGAAGTCTCGAGGCCTTCAAAATACGCATCCATAGCAGCAATGACCTCCTCATTGGACGATAATTTCTTTCCTCCGAACCAGATCTTGAGATTTGGGAATAGGAAGAAGTCACAAGGGACCAAATCAGGAGAATAAGGTGGATGGAGCAATAATTCGAATCTTAATTCATGCAATTTTGCCATTGCGACTGTGAAGATGTGAGCCAGAACGCTATCTTGGTAAAAGATGACCTTTTTGCGCGCCAATCTCGATCATTTCGTTCGCAACTCTTCGTACAAACGATTCAGAAATGTATTTAGAATAATATGTTCCTGTGATTGTTTAACCCTTCTGTAAGTAGATGATTTCTTGGGAATCCCAAAAAACAGTGACCGTTACCTTCCCGGCCGACAAAACAGTCTTCGCTTTCTTCGGCGCACATTGACCACCAAGTGCTGCCCACTGCTTCGACTGCTGTTTTGCCTCAAATGTGTAATGGCGGATCCAAGTCTCGTTTACAGTCACGAATCGACGCCAAAAGTCTTATGAATTGCGCTTAAGCATTGACAAACAATGTTGTGAAATGTCTTTTCGCGTGCGTTTTTGGTCAATGGTCAGCAAAATCTCTGCACCCATCATGCATAAAACTTTTTCATTTTTAATTCTTTGTGCAGAATATTATGCACCCTACTACTCAAATGCCTACAATCTGAGCACCTTCATTTGGCGATCTTCCATGACGATACGATGGATTTTTATCAATCATATCTGGCGTATTGACTTCAATTGGATGCGCTTCATCTTTGATTGATGTCCAGCCTCTTTTGAATTCATTAATTCAAAAATAAATGGTTTTCAACGCTGATGAAGAGTCCCCGTGAACTTCGTTCAACTTGGCTTTGATCTGCGCAGCCGTTCACTTCTTTAAATAAAAACATTTAATCACTGCACGGAATTTGTCTTTCTCCATTTTTACGACAACTGCTGCCATATTCACTTCAAACATCTGCTACACGCTAAACTAAGTGTCGCTTTTGGCTGAAACTTGGTGTGAGGCAGTTTGAATAGTGTTACTTCCTAACCATATACTACAGTTTATGGCGCCATGTCGTAAAAATTTATCTGACTTATCGAACGACCTCGTACTGCGCAAGAACGAATCAAGAAATAGCTACCAATTATTCGACTTGACACGAACTATGAGGTTCTCAGGAATTTTGTCCGGTGTTCAGTTTGAAGTTTAATAAGTCAAATTCATCACGTTATATATTTGATTTTTAAATGTATAGAAGAATTGCTGAATGCTTACTGATCACTTAAATCATATCTTATCAATATTTCATATTATTATAATTAAATATTGCTTACAATGTAAGCAACATTTAACAACAATAATATAAAATAAACGAGAAATGAGTAATACAAAAATGTAATAGGCTATATACATTTTGTTTTATAGATGTTAGCGACGATTTAAAAAACTAGATATCTGATATTAATTTTTAATTAACTTGTGTAATAGATAATAAATAATAATAATGTATAATCATACAATTTTACTATAAATTTTTGTATTTTTGTAGAAGAAAAGTTTATTGTAGAATATTTTATATTCATATGTACATATTTGCAATATATTATAAAAATTAAATGAATTTTTATAAAAATCCATCAAATTTTCTTAATCGTACCATCACAAAATAAGATTGATAATTGACAATAATAAAACTAATAATTGATATGTGTACAGATGTCAAGTGCAAAAATATCTATAAATATTTGCCAATTTTATTTTAAGATTATTTGTCTTTCCATTTTTGTTATTTAACAATTATGAAATACTTGATTTTTTGAAATAAACGATTAAAATTAGTTATTAGGTATTATTTACGTTTTTAATTATTTATTCAACCATAAATTTTATATTTTCAAAGGAAGATTTATGCGACCGATTGCTAAATCGTATCTTTTGCAACATGTTACAAGAAGAATTATAACAAATTAATTTGTCATTAGTGCAGAAAAATTAACCATGTAAAAAGTGCCCAAACAATTTCCAATGTTCATTTGCGTATAAAACATCAAATGAAAAATATAATAAAAATATAGGTCAAGTGATATGTATTTGATAACTCTTCCCTATTCAATTAATAAAATAAAAGTTATACCATGAAAATAAATTTATAAACAGAGTTTTTAGCGATTTTCAGCGAACATTTTTCCATTTTAAGCGTCTACTGTAATCCTATAGCTATATCACAAATTTTGTTTTCATTTCTTGCTAAAATACTTTTGTTATTTATTTAA
>Ga0157364_1001558_pt1 | contig 19747 bp, 6 predicted proteins | sample AttsexASBM2_FD_111476 | JGI IMG/M metagenome (GOLD analysis project Ga0157364, IMG submission 111476) | Fungus gardens microbial communities from leaf cutter ant in Ribeirão Preto, State of São Paulo, Brazil - Atta sexdens ASBM2 | ecosystem: Host-associated > Fungi > Mycelium > Unclassified ...
CCCACACACACACACACACACACACACGCACACACACACACACACACACACACACACACACACACACACCCATATAGAATACTAAACTTCTTTATAAACTGTGATAACGTATCAGCTTGTTGCTATTACATGTATTTATTCGCCAGTGATCATCTAATGTTAGTCTATTCGTTTATTTACTCTACGCTATATTGCTCTATTCAGTAAAAAGATTTTAATGAACAGAAGCACACACATATTCAGTGTTAATGACCGCAACAGCGTCGCTTGTTAGGATTTCTATATCGGCGGTAGTTATTCCGAATACATCGACCGATATACCCAATAACCAAACTATTTTTTAGACTATTATTCTGACGAACAATTTGATTATTATATTCTCATAATTGATTTAATGATCGCGAGATGACGAACTGTCAGTGATGACAGTAATGACAAATCTCTATTACACAGACATGCAAATGTCATTAATTATTAGCATTTTACTTGCAGCGCGAAACCTTGCAATGAATTTCGTTGACAATATCGCTGCTAATGGGGACGTGGTCGTTGTGCGTCGATATTTGGCTAACATAACTATTATTAATATTACCATTACTGTTCAGTGGAGCGCGTCGACTGAATTCGTGGGCGTCGGTGTCCGCGCGACCATGATATCGATCCTGTCGATTTAACGAGACTTCATTAGTCGGATTTTCAGACAACAAAGCGGCCGTCTCGTGGAGCGGCACGTGATCAGGTTGACGAGCATGCCGGTGGCCCGAAGCTATGGAATTTCTTGCGGCGCAAAATTTCAGAGCATCCTGGTAACGAACTGCCATTATCAAAATTGTTTCTATCGAATCAACCCGATAATAATAATTAAGTTGGTAGGCGCGTGCCGGAAATAGGACAATTGTTGACGAAAATTACAGCACGCGCGAGCGAGTACGTGAACGAGTTTCGCGTATAAATGTAAGTAATGCGAGTCATTGTGTTATACAGCAGGAATGTTATCAACATTTTCAAAAACTCAGTTTTTATTAAAGTAAATAATTTACAAATTAAATGAATTCTTCAAATATTCGATAACTTTGTGCGATACTAATTAGTACCTGATTATTTATCAGAAAAAATTGTTCAATATTTAGAATAAATTATTTTTCGTATCATAAAAAAAAATTTCAATCTTTTTTAATATTGAAGAATTAACGAGAAAATAATATTTACGTCGTGAACATTCTAGATACTATTAAAAAAAACATTTTTTCATCAATACCTTGATATCGGAAGTATATATGTAACTGTTACGGCATATATCTATTCGCATTTACCAATAGATGCTAGTAAACAGGTATTGCTTCGCGCATATGGAAAATGCAAAATAACATTTTCCATATGTCCGCGATATTTTTTGTGCGGTTTACATTATTTCGCGGAATACAGCTAATCCGTTCCACGTGCAGTGACCGTAGCCTCGGGTTATGTTATCCCATCAGACATCGCATAGTGTCCTATTCCGATTGTTGCGAGTTATTCACTCGAAAACATACTAGCCTTCAAAATCCCTCAAAAATTCATGTCGCGAAAATGCACGTGTTCAATAACACGAAATTGTATGAACGCAACAATAGCATTGACTTTATATACTAAATACTTCTCATCCTAAATATCCATAGTAAAATGCAGAAATTGTAGGCAAAGAAGACTTGAACAATTTAATCTAGATTTAATTAGTTTTATAAACTTTGTCGAATGCATACCGCTGCGCTGGTGCGGATATTGTCTATCGATTCTGTTATAGGATAATTAGCTAACTTATGCGTCTGTTCTGACTCATAATGTGCCGTCGGTACATTCATCGCATACATTTTGGCGAACTAGAACGAACACTGCGCAGATTTCTCTTCTCTCGGGGATATTCAAAAGCTCACGCTGATGTTGTTAGATACAACCTAGCTTATCATTATCTATTTGAACGAAAATAGTTCATCTAGATATATTTAGTCAGAGAGCATTGACACTATTGACACATTGATACTAATTATACTGATTATATTATATATTGTATTAATAAGTATGCGATTAGTAATATTAATGAACCATAACAATAATTTTTATTGTTAGATTTATTAAATTTGTCATCGTGCACATGTAATCATTTTCTTTAGTAATATATTTTCATTAAAATTTAAACGTGCATTATATTTACCCAATAATTGGAGAATTAAATTAATGGTTTTCGTGAATAATGGGCAAACATTCGGAGAAAGAACTGTCTAGAAACTAGAATAATTGTAGGTACATTGAAAACGCATAAAAGCAATGCGTTTCATTTTTCATTCTCGAACAAACTTTAAATCGCCGGGATATATTGACAGCACATATATAATATTTTGTTTAATATATGTATATACATATTATAAATGGATTTTCAAATTAAAAAATATTGTAAAAATAACGCAAATCCTCAATAACGTTGGTTATTTTATATAGAGATACATATATTCATATAAATGCAGACAAAACGAACAAGACACGATGTATTAAAATTTTTTGCCAATATGCGTTTTGGCGCTTGAGGGGAGGGGGAGGGCGGGGGTAAAATATTTATTTATATTTGTCTGGTAGAATTGTATTGTGCGAAACAGCTTAACTCTTCCAAAAAGTTATGTAAATTCGAGAAACGTATATCAATAGTCAATCTGGCAATCCGCCAGCGGAATATTTTTCGTTACTTTTCTTTATTATTTGAAAATCTTTGAGTTTCGAAGCAATATCAAAATATTTTATTAACAGGTAGATCCTTTAAAAGATTTATCTAGCGGCATGTTTTATATGACATGCATCCGTTTTACTTGCACAGACATTTACATACTAAAGTATAAGACGTGGTTTAAAAGTACATTTTACGAAATAACGTTCTTATCTTGCTTCCACACAGCACCATGAAAAGCACAGCGGACGCAATTCGAGCTTTTCCTAAAAGCGAAGGATAAACATCACGACTCGCTTTATTCCCACGGGCGCGCGGAGACAGTATTTTTCTTAGCCAACTGCATGAACGTTGGCATGATTTCTCTTAGGAGTCTACTAAAAATTAGAAGACTTTGTTTTGCTTATTCTTAAATAAATATTTCAGTGACAGAGAGCAAGAGTAAATCCCAAGCGGATATTATTTGTAAAAAGTCTGGATTCAATGTCTATAGGTACTATAAATCTATATGATTATCGTAACATTTTTGTTTTATATATTTTATATATATTGGTAGATAATTTTATAAAATTTTCTTGAGTAATATAATTTCTCAAATAAATTTTCTTTCACTTTTATATGAAAACCCGTTGAAAGTGCAGCATTGCGTTCGTATCGATTCACCGAGGATGGCGAGTGTGCAGTTTTTGAATGAGACGACTGTTTAATCGCGCTAAAGCACAATGACACAGTCACCACTTTGCAGAAATTTCGCAGTGCTACGTAATTTCGAGGCGATTAGCGATAGTGCGTTATCGTCGTGGTATATATGTGTACTAGTGATGTGTGCGATTTAAGTTTTTTTTTTTTCATTTTTCCAATAGTTTTCCTTACTGGCCAATCCGCTATTTCTGCATCTGCAAACGGCAGGGTTGGTGCAAGTCCTTGTCCAAGCTCAAGTGCGCTGAACGTGCACTCGCAAATTTGCGGTTCTCGCACTCTGAAGTGCGGCAAATGCGCGTCATCGAAAATGCTTCCGCCACAGCGTTCTACTTCGTAGTAATTACAGTCACCTGTAATGATGATTAAGTATTATTATAATTATTATAATTGTTCTCACAATCTTTTTTTATTATAAATTAAATGATACGGAAACGTTGATACGTTAGGATAAATACAAATCCTCGTATTACTTGTTAAATTAAATTGTTGTCTAATTATAAGTAATAAATAATAAGAAACGTTAGATCCTAATAAATGTATAAGTTAGCTACAACGTTGTGTAACGCTGTTAATTATAATCGCTATAGACGGTTAACGGTGCGATCGATCGTACCGGTAAATGAGGATGTCCGGTGGGTCACATCATTAGCGCCTGATTTATTAACGGAAAACGCTTGTACGCAGCCGCGATTTAACCGCCGCGTAACAATGGAATTCAACGTCTGAAATCACGATTTCACACTCTCTCCTCTTCTGCCTTCGCATAACGGAAAATTCATTATGCTCGTAGACTCGTAATCGCAAATGTTATTTTTCATTCCTCGACGTCGAGCCTGGCTGCAAGATTAATGTTCTCTTGCGACGGATTCATCATTATCCCTGCTCAGCGACGGCCGTGTAATTGACCGTGTCCGGTCGCCGTCCTCTCTTTATTTTTTTTACATTTATTATGGCCCTGACCTCGACTTTCCACGGAGAATAGATTAATGCTCTCTCAGTTGGAACTATTTAATTTGAGATCTGGAAAATTGACACCGCCTGCTTTTTAACATCGGCTATTTAAACACAATCCTATGATTATGGCCTTTCTTTCTCAACATCATAATTTCTCTTTTTAAATAAATGCAAGAATTTATAATGCGTAAATTTATTTTCAAGAAAAATGCTCCTAAAATTATTATGCTTTATCGAAACACTTTTTATTGCCGCACTACATTATAGGTCTTTGGTTTACAGCTTAGCCGCAATACTAAGATCAATATAAAAATAAAAGCAAACTATTCATCGGTCCGTGCCGAATAACATCCACTGCCTCGCAAGCTATATTTTCGTTTGCATAATGACGCGCGAAAAAAACTATTCATTTTCACGCGAATCTGCGTCGAGAATTAATCGTCCGAAGACGCGATCGACTGTTTCGAGAAACGTAATACGGGCGAAGCGAGGTAGAGGTAGAGGTAACAAGCGAATTAATTGCCAAGAAAAATACCGGCGGTTCGCGCTGCACGGTATAGTTCGCTTCGTAAATTAATGCGATGCGTTATTAATGGTTTGCTTACTCGCGGAACATGATCGCTCGAGTAAGAAGAATAAATGCACCCACACAATGGACGAGAAAGAAACGCTCTTTCGGTACGGCTCGGCGCGTCAAACGAGCGTGGGATATCGCATTGCTGAGTATAAATTACTTTAGGACCGAGATTTATCGTCGATTCGCGCGAATGATGTTCAGGTAGTAACGAGAAAGAAAGGTACTTCTCTCCTTACTTCTTATTCTTACATTGAACACCTTGCCGTTCCTATTGTTCCTGTTTAAATCGGACGGTATTTCGTTGCATTTACTGATTTCAATTTAAAGGCTGACTAATTCACAAGGGACAAATTTCGCTATTCTAACGTTAAAATCGAGAAAGAGACGTTTCGGCTATTTCCAAAATCCAATTGTTAAATATACTTCATTAAAAAGACTTTAATATAATTTTGAATGAAACTTCTATATGTAGAATAGAATTCTAGATTCTTCTCATCTCTTGAAATTTTAGATCCAATCCCTCAATTTCACTGTAGCTATTTATTTTTACAACCCGACAAATAGAACAATTATTCTAGAGTGATGAATATCGACAGGGATTCCGGTCATAACAAAAAATTTTTCTCGGTTGTTTATTTAAAACCATGAAAAATAACAAAAATATTGAACGTAAAAAATTCTAAACTTTAATAACAATATATATACATATACCGGATGTTCAAAATAAAGTGTTACAAATTTCTATCTCGGAAACACGGAATTATTGAGAAAAATTGTTCAGACAAAAGTTGTACAGTTCAAAAAGATCTATTTACTGATCTTATCAGTTCGACTTTAGGTGGTGTCATCAAGATCAAGTAAAGGTTACGTTGATTTTTTAAAATGGAATATCCTACTTGATTCTAGAATCTAATAATCGATGTCGAAAGCATTTTAAAACACTATAATTAAGTTATTTTTTATTAAGTTATTTAATTAAGTTACTTAATTACTTTTTGAGTTATGATGCTTGAAAGCTAGTATCATCATCTTGACAAATGATATCCAGAACATGATTCTAAACAACATTCAAGAAATTTTAATCACCGGTCGGAGACCTTGAGTAATGCTAATGCTGGCGGTATTATAACTTTCAAGCATCATAATTCAAAAAGTTAATGAAAAAATATTTTCTTGTAGCATTTCGGAAAGTTTTCGATTTCAGTTATTAGATTCTGGAAACAAAAGTAGGGAGTTTAAAAAAAATTGATATAATCTTGATCTGACCTTAGCGACGTCACCTAAGGTCAAACTGATAAGATCAGTAAATAGACCTTTTTAAATTCTATAACTTTTATTTGAACAATTTTTCTCAATAATATTTTCAAGATAAAAATTTGTAACGCTTTATTTTCTACAACCGGTATATATATATATATATATATATATATATATATATATATATATATACACATATATACACATATGTGTTCATATTTTTTTATTATATTGTTAGCAGCAAATAATGGACTATTATATTAAGATTTGCTTGTCTTTTCCTGAGAAAGTGGATGTTATATAAAATTGATCACTAGTTTGAGAGGGGGTCAAGTTTCCTTGCTTAAAGTTTAAATGAGTCTAACGTGTAATTTAATATCGAAAATGACGATAAATCTAAATTTAAGCACTGTAATTTTAAATGAAGAGACATTGCAGTCAATTGCAGTTTAAAATTCTCTCTGACATTTCCGACAATTATAATGATCATAGTTGACTTAGAGAAATTTTTCATGATTTATAACGGAACTGAGAAAGAGAAAATTAATCATAAATATTTCGATAATTGAATGTTGGCTTTTTCAGAACGTGTATTCTACAATATATTTCTACAATAATTACAATATATCTTTTGTTCTATCTTAATACAGAAATTTAAATATTTCTTTTTCAATTTTATAATGTATAATGTTCATTTATGCCATTCTGAATTATTTGATATACTGAAAAAAATATTCTAATTAAATCAACAAAGAAGCCCAACAAAAATAGCATTTTGATTGAAAATCAAACAGAATTTCTGGTTTCTTATTTGAAATTCTGTTTCTTCTTACCAAAATGCTTATTGGATCTTTCTGTAGGTTTAATCAAAACACTCTCTCAATGTAGCTGCAATATTTTTTTTGGAGTAAACAAAATTTGAAAATGTCGAATTTCGATTTGAGAACAATACGCAACACAAAATTATAATTCGAAATGAAAGTAGCGCGTGCAAAATTTTCAAAAAAATGCAAGACGATTCAAGATAAATCGTGACATTGCATTGTCACAAAATCTTAAGAGAATACCAGGATAATTTCCCGATATCTAGATTTTCCATTGGGGAATTGTCGAGACTGCGACGTATATGTCTGCCGGTTGCTCGTTTCAGCCAAAATCTTCGGGTACTTTACAATAAAGCGGAATCCTAGTGCCACGAAGAATCCGCTAGCGACGTCACCTCGCAAGCTTCTTAGCACTGGCGATGAAATAAATCGCATGGCGAGAGAGACGGCGATGCAGGAGAAAGAAATAGAAAGAGAGGAAGAGAGAGAACCGACGGTTGACGTTGTCGCGAAATAATATATCTCAGATGCTGAAGGCATAAAGGATGCATAAATAGAAGTTGCCGGCAAAACCGTCGTGCCGGATGCTTCACGCCACTTCAATTTATCAACGGCTATGAACGCCACGCTTTATTTCTCTCGACCCTTGAAAGAATTACGTATACTACTTACCCTTTAACGAAATCTAAACGATGATCTATGTTAAATCTTCTGTCAAAAAAGAATTTTTGAGTTTGCTTTCGACGGATTTATTATTTCGTTATGCACATTGTTACATGGGAAGAAATAGAGAGAAATTTTGCTAAAATATCTAAAATTTAGTGATACAGATCAAATAACTAAAAAAAGAAAATTTGAGATTTAATAGAGACCGGCGCTGTAATGATGCGCTTTTTCAAAAAATTTTATTTGAGCAATCTTTCTTTATAACATGTTTAACATTAAGTTATTAAACAGTGTGTTTTAAGACTTACACATCATGTGAAGAAGCATCGCTCAAATACTAATTTTATAAAGAAATGCAAATGCACTAATCTCTATATCAGTTTTAATTTTTTAATTTTTTTTCTAGTTATTAAAAATCTCAATTGTTTTTTATTGTTAAATACAGATCTGAAAATAATTTTGTTGGACTATCAAAATATTATAATTATATAGGAAATTCAAATATGAGCGATACTGCAAGAAGTTTTGATATTCTAACAACCAATTTTGCATCCGTCATAATTATTTTGATATTCTAACAAAATTATATTTTCAGATTTATATTCAACTAAATTTTTCTTTCTGTGTATATTTCACGCGGAAAGATCTTTGTAGTCAATTCACCAAACAAATGGTGCCCATTTTGCGATCACGACATTGACGGATAAAAATGCAAAAATGCCATTGATCGAAGCTATTTTGATTTTCGATATTTACAATATCGCAATGTATTTACAATGTATTCCACAATATATACAATAGCATTAAAATTTTTATAAACATCATATTATTATATTGATATCAGTTGATACTCTATTGGTAATGTAACGATCGCACAAATTTATCTAAGAAAAATTCATGTATGTCAATGTATCAATAGAATGTGAATTTCTTGCGTTGATTCTGACAGTTTCTACAATATAGTCGATATCGTGCAATACGGCAACCTTAACGTTGTAGGAAGGAACGAACGAGAAAACTCGTTGGTTACTGACATTTCGAGATGCTTTTCGTATCATCGAATCAGAAGGCGTGCGGAGATACTCGACGTGTATCCGTGATTACGTATTAGTTGAGTTCCATAAAAACAACAGAAATATATCCACGTTGATGTGTAGATATAAAATGTTAAAACTGCTACTGCAAATATCAAAACTAACATTTACAGCAAATAAATGTACTTAACAAGAAAAAGTTAAATTAAAAAATTAGAAAGTAAATTTAAAAGCTAAAAGAATTAAATAAGAAACATTACGCGGCGTTGATTAAAAACGCAAGTGATTTAATCAATATTTAATAAGATTGATATGGAAAATTATGAATTCTAATTATATATTAACAAGATTCTAATTGCTAAAAATTTTATTGTAAAATTCTAGAAAAATATATGTGAGTTTTTCATTCTATCTTAAAATGGCTTTGCTCATAAATAGTGATTGATTCTTTTTAGATTTAAATGAAGACTCAAATTTTAGATTTTTTTATGTAGAATCGAATGTCACATGGCGATTTTTTATATCTTCGAAATAGTGATCATTCTTAAAGGATCATTAAAGAATATTTGTAATAATCAATTATGGAAGCACAAGAGACTAAAAATTTCTTTTTTTGTTTGCACTAAAAATTCATTTTTACGTAAAAATAAAAATAAGAGATATGACTTGATCTTAACAAATGTTATTCTATTCTAGACATGATCCTGAACAACATTCAAGAGGTTTTAGCCGTTATGTTGGCGTCGGTCGGACACCTTGCGTAATGCTGATTTAGCCGTTATGTCGGCAATATTGTAACTTTCAAGCCTTATAACTCAAAAAATATTTAATAAAAAATAACTTTATTACAATGTTTTGAAAAGCTCTTAACACACCAGCTATTAGATTTTGGCATCAAAAATAGAATGTCCCATTTTAAAAAATCGATTTGACCTGACTTTTGCGATACCATCCAAGGTCAAACTGGTAAGATCTGTAAATAGATCTTTTTGTACCTTACAACTTTTGTCTGAAACATTTCTTTCGAAAAATCATGGTCATCCTTCCGAGTAAATCCAAGATCCCGACTTTTTTTGAACGTCTCGTATATCTATATAGGAATATAATATAAATCTAAAAAACGAAATTAAAAAATATAAATCATTAAAAAAGCGCCAAATACGGTTAAAATTATAGATAAATATCTATTAGTAACTAATAATATTTCTACATAAGTTTTAAATACATCTTTTAATCGGCGCATAGTTTATATGTATAACGGAATGATATTTAAAATTTACGTATTATTGGGCATATAGCTTTGATGTTAAGCGCTATTTTATTATTTGATTTATTTATATACAATAATAATCTTGTTTAACTTATTATTGTTTAAAAATAAAAATCTAAATATAGATCCAAAAATATACATTGATATATATAAAAATTATAAATTTAACGCGAAAATTAAAGAGAAATCAGTAATTTATCGATATCCAATTAAACTCTCTTAAGTGTACAACATTTCGATCATTAAATTTAATCTGTCGAGTTGTGGATTGAATTTTCATTTTACGATTTGCAATATATAATTCTCTCTGCCTTCCTCTTTAATTCCTGGCTATGCGCGGCGATAACATCGGGCGCAAGCCAGTTCAGCGTCTGTCAAGAATTGAAAATCCTCCGTTCCGATGAGTTCCGATCCCTACGAGACCGATATAACCATGTGGCGTGACTTAAATGTGAAAGAAAATACGCCATGCTCGCACATGCTGAGGTAGGCGGATCGGTGTTCTCTGTGCATTCTTCCGCCACCGTTCTCGGTCAATCCTTGTTTATCGGACGTGTCACCGAAGAAGATTCAGGCAATGCATCTCAAATGTCAAATAAGGATTTCGGATGACAATGACATTCATTACACAAAGACTTCTGTAGATTCACTTATGAGTATCCGGAATACTATTTAAAAAATACGAATGTAATTTGGATATCAAGAAAGTCATTACTGAAAAAGAGAGAGAGAGAGAGAGAGAGAGAGAAAGAGAGAAAGAGAGAAGTCTTAAAGGAAATAGACAAAAAACGGGATAGAAGTTTAAATATGTATGGCTTAAATTTCTCAGGATGATAATAAACTTGATCTCGGTCATTCACAAAAGCATTCTGCAACTAGAATTTTAAACCACAACAATAATATCGATTAGTAATAATTTATCTTTATCGTCTCCTGTTCAAGAACAAATATGATGTATTGAAAATTCGCGTAACCACTTCCGCTGGGGTGATCGATAAAACGACATGGTCTGCGATTTCATGTCTCGAGTTTCCCGACAGAGCTTCGAGAAACAGTTTTAAGGGCTAACTTATGGCGAAAGTTTCTAGTTATAGCAAAAGTACCCTTCACCGCGCTAGTCTATCCGTCGGTTTCGATATAGTGTTTTCTATCGATTCTATCTACGTTACTGACAGCTGCAACCATTTCGATAGCATATAAAATATCTAAAATATATAAATGCATAGAACTCGGTTAAATATAAACAACTCAAATCTGTGAAGAATATTTACAAATATTCTTGACGTTATAACTTATAATAAAAATAATCTATTACGAATAAAAATAAAATGAATATTTTTATTTACGCAAACAAACTTCTTTTTACGTAGCTGTAAAGCACTAGCTAAACAAATGTTAAAAAGCACCGAATGGATTATGTTAATGATGTATTATGTAAATGCGTAATGTTCAAAGAGTTAATTGATAATGACACCAGAGATTTATTATGTAGCAATCAAATTTACATGTTTTGCACAGATTTGTAAGGGTAATTACAATTTGTAATTATTTCCAAGTTTGGGTGAGGGTCAAATAGGTAAAAACACTCGGCCGACTAATGAATTCCTGCTATGAATTACGTTGCAGTATATCTGAGTAAAGTCATTATATCGAATGACGCGCGTGTTGTTTTAAACTAATAATATTTCAATGTTTAATGCCATTTTTGGCATAATTACTGTGTGCAAAAATTATTTGCAATACCGTCGCGTATTTCTGCGACGTGAGTAAATTTCAATCGACGCTATTAACATCTCCTGATATGGATATAATAATTTATAGTCGGCCAATAAATTAATCCGGTATTAGCATGCACAGCTACGAACTATTAAGCCATCATAGCGTATAAAATACGACAAATTTAATTATCGCAACATATATTTTCGTAATCGCATTTGTTATCACGTAAAATTGAAATGATTGTTAAATTCGGGCAATGTACGAGTGTCGGGCCATATATATATATACGAAATTCAATTATGTTTTCGTAACTGTTATTATTATATTATGTAATATCGAATCAACATCTACTGTGACTGGCAAATAAAATTCAGGTGAGAATTCAGGTGGAATTTTTATCGGAGCAGCCACGCTATTTTCGCATCCAATGAGATTTTGCTGATGTGTAAATTTTTTTCCCCGAAAGATTGATATGCAAAATAGATATTAGTTATTGAATCGCACAATAAAATTATCAAACAGTTTTTCTCTTTTTTTATCGGTATTTATTTGTTTAATCTCGAGAGGACATCGCTATTTTCACGGTTGCTTGTGCTAATATTAACACATAAATTTTATCGAGTGTTTGCACTCCAACCCACATATTTAGAAATGTAAAGCAAGGTATAAAAACTGCTTATTTTGTATGTTATTTCATTGTTATTTATTTTTTCGCAATACGAATAACTTATCAAATTGCCTGCAAGTAACGTAACACACATTCAAATTTCCTTTTGATTCATAATTTTGTAAAATTTACTATGTATTATTCAATGTAAAGAGAAATAGTATTGCGTCATAATGATGATTATTTTATTAATAATATATCTCCATCCCTGTACTTTGTAACATAATTTTATATCTAATTATCGAAATTCCGTTGGTTTTTAATTAATCTTCGTAAATTATTAATAAAATTTTATAACTACATTTTTAAAGATTGTGCTTAATTCTCTATAAATGGAATTTTTTGCTTATAAAAAAGAGAAATATATCGGTAAAAACTCAGATTATATAATATATAGATATATATATATATAATAATATTGACTCAGATACTGAGACTTAAAAATATAATATGAATATGTAATTTCTAAGTTACACGAGTGTTACAGAGAGTTAATATAATAATGTTAACGAAAACATACAACTGTTTGCTTCTACATTCGTTAAAATATATTCATACCGAAATATGTGTTTGAGAGTTGATATCCGAAAGATTAATTCCATGATGGAACTATATACGCCAGACGCTTTCCCAACGATCTGCGAATGACATTCGCGACCAGTCATATATTTAGCATTTCGCTATACAAATGAGTCACATAATTAGATAAACCGAGTAGTATGTGGTCAGCATAGAAACTCACTAAATTACTCGAAATGGCCAAATATCTGGATGTATTACCCGACGATGTAGCATTAGTAAAGGTCAGTCCAGTTACCGAATCGTGCTATTTCACGAGAGATAATTAATGGTGACTTCAAGCTAATAGCAGAGCAACACGATCACGTGGCAGAGTTACAACGCGGATGGCCATTACTAGATTTAGGACTACGGATTAAGGTACTACCGATATAGTTGTGCGTACTTTCAGGAAACGAGGCAAATCATCTCGCATGCGCCGCTCAATAAACCTCGACATCAAAGCCGTTTTTTTCAATCGACGAACTTTATTGCAAATTTATTTTGACTACGAGCTTTCCGCTAAAAAAAATTTCTTGATAATATAGGTTTTTTTTAATTATATACAATTTGTTTATTTTGGTTTTTCATAAGGTTATCGACAGTATTCGGCATTTCCCTTCGCAAAAGAAAGAAAAAAAAAAATGATGAGACTTGCTAGTACAAAGGAATAACAAAGGAGACAATAATGTTTTTAAGATCTCCAAAGAGAAAAAAACGTACTATAATCGACCAACTGTTTCGCATTCATGCCTATAATTCAGAGCTTATTGCGATAAAGTTGAAAAACAGATACCATTTTATATGTTAAGTGTCCGGGGCGTGCTGCATCTCGGGATATGCATCTCTGGGATAAGCTTCTTTCCGTGTACTGCGGAACATAACCCGGGGACATCACCGCTTGGAGCGCTCTAGAAATGGTCGAACATACTAGGCAACCTTTTCTTTCCTTATTTCTAAGATATTGTCGAAGAAGCTGATGTCGCATTCGTAATCCAGACAATTTCTCAAAATATCAATTTCTGGTTCATTCTCTTTCTTTGAGTATTACACACAAAGAAAGTCACGTACAAAAGAAATGTGAAATATTAATCTACAGTCATAAGATTTACCAGCACAATGAATATTTTTATATTGAGCTATTCCAAGGCCTTCCAAGGCCAATCATAAATGTTTTCTTATACGCATCATTTTTTCATTTTCATTATTTCTAAAATAAATGACTTAATAAGGCTAAAGAATTCCTAAGGAAGCTAGGGCTTCTAACAAAGAATTCCACAAATTTTACAAATTGCACAATCGCACGCCTTCACTTGATTAAATTTTTATTACAACATATTTTATAAAGAAAATTATTTTTTTAATGTGATGTCAATATTTCATTTGTATTTAAAGATTTAGACGAACAAACGGTAGAATGTTTTAAAGAAGAATTATATTTTAGGAGTACGAAAGTAATAAAAATATAATATCTTGCGGAACGAATTTTGAAACGTACCACACGTGACGCGAAGCTGCTGGGTCATTCGCAGAGTAACCACGTATCTGAAACTTTCACATTTCCGTCTGATTTATGCTTGGAATTATCCCTTCGTGGCCGCCCGGTTTCCTCTGACTTGTAGCTACCGAAGGCGACCGCCAATCGTGCGAATAACTCGAGTTCACCCAGGCGTGAAATTAATTTTAATTGTTCGTTAATTAGTTCTTAGAGAAACTATGCGTTGCATTCGAAAGCCCGCTGTTCCGCGATTCCGTCACCTTCTCGGCAAACCGAAACATTAATTTACCATTTCGCGTTCGTCTCCTTCCTTCCGTACACACGTAATGGCATTAAGTGTCTGCGAATCCACGTGACAGAAGCAAGGCGACGTACGTGACAGCCTTCACCTTAGTTGATTATGTAATACAATAATATAGAGAGATCTAATTAGTACACTTGCGTATGCGCATGACATAAACTCTATGTAAAGGGTATTACGAGTTAAGTAAATTTGATTTAACAATTTGTTATCCCTTTCTAAATACAGCCTACCAGTGTAATAGATGTTCATTAAACTTTTGCGTTAAAATACGTCTTTAAATAAAATAAGATTAAAAGACATTGATTAACAAAGAAAAATAATTTTAGATTATCAAAAGATTTAAAAATGCGAAATTCATCAGATTCAGAAAAATTCTCACTGAAGACTTATTATAATTATGGACTCTCATTGCAATCTAATAATCTAAGAGTATAGCATGTTAAAAGTTAAGACTCATACATGTATGTGTAAGTCATCGTAGTTATCGATTATATAATCTACCGTTGCTTTCTCTAACGTGTCACAGTTCCCTGTAGAAGTTTGTTGGTGCAAATTGGAACAGAGATGCATCCTGTCAAAGACAAGCGTTACGAGAGAACACGAGATCGAAACCGAATTCCATTTCGGAAGTAGATTTAATCGTGCAGCCAATTATACAAATCTTCTCATTGTTATCGCATTAAATTTTAATAATTGATTGAAAAATTTATTCGAAATTTGATGAAAAGCATAATGAGTCTTTGAATTACAAATGATTACCAAAAGATTCACGCAAATTGAACTTTGAGGAAAAGTAGATAGCAACCTCCAATATCAATTGTTCGTTGTAACGATGAAACCGTTTGTAAATACAATATGATATGATTACGTTTTCAAAACAAATGTTTGATGCCGCTGATTAATTTTGTTGATCGCCAACTAGTGATTACAATGTGGATTTGCAATTGGTGATGGAATGTATGCGATGTAAGCAGGAGTAACATCTTAATCAGACTATTGTCAATTGCACGTAATCCTGAATTGTATTAGTTAGGTGTAGATTTCACACGCAAATTCTTGATAAGTTTACTACATTATTAAGATTAAGATAAAATGCATAGTAATGAAAAGAGTTATAATTAAAAAATCTAATTTTTTTAAAACTACTTCGAAGTCCTTAGCTTTGAAGTTCTTATCATTTATTTTCTATAAAAACGACAAGTAAGATTGCCAATTCTTCAAAACATGCGAACGTGAAAGTTTTCTTTTTGCACGTTGTTTAATACAAACTCCGAATATAAAATCGAGTTGAGAGTTTCTTTCTGTAATTTCTTACAGAAATTCCAGGCGAAAATAAAAAAATATAGAAATAATTTGCACTTTACTGAGACAGCGGTATCGCGAGTTTCGTTATTTTATATGGATCGTTAGGTTGAGTCCCCTGTATTTAACTGTCAGCTACTGCGACAATTTACGTATCTATTTACGTATCGACTACAGAACGCTGTGCAAGCAATGATCCCTGGCATTTCTCTATTTTTAGTCTCTGGTCCCCTCTACGTCGGTTTTCGCACACTGTTAACATTCGATTCGCCACTACCGGGAATTAAATATTCATGAGCTCTCTACACAGCGCTGCTGCGCGGAACACTGCATCCTCGAAACCCTCAAGAGATTTCGAAAGTTTTATTGCCTTGGCCCAGCCTGCGAAACACTTTCGAGCGTTACGCTTCGAATCGGAATCCAGAGACGAATGCAACGGAGTCACTGTTGAACTTTGCTGTTTTCCTTAAGAAGCCGAAACTTTTGGCGTTTTATTATGTATTCGGTGGTACATCAGTATCTGCACAGCTATCGCGTAATTGCCGTAAGAGCAAACTCTTGCATCGCTTTCGATCTCTCGTCAATTTTATTCGATCGAATCTCGTCGTTTCGCATCGACGAAAATTCATGTGGAAATTGATTCTTTGCACTCGCAAAGGAAAATGATGTAATCAACATTCTAACGATACAACGCGGAAATTACTAGCATAATATACGCGAGAGAAGATTTTCAGGCTCTTACACGACGTAAGGTCTTTGCACATGTAAGCTTTGCTGGATATTTCTACACGAAATTCCTTCCGAAAGCATTTCACAGCACGACTCTATAAGTCGAAGCAGCTGGAAGCAGCAAGTACAAGACGCATAAGATTTTTAAACTTGTGTTTTTTATTTTAATGCATTTTCTATAGTGCATTTACTCTTTCGCGGTTACTTCTTTCCATTTCTCGTAATTCCATTGGCGGCGTAACGAGTTGCTTCATCTCGTCTCTAGAGAGATGCAATTTTCTATTTATATATAACAACCTTCTTCCTCGCGCCTTAAAAGAACTTTCGACGAGTTTTTCTCACAAAATACTTCGCAATCAAATTAAAAAATCATCTTTTATACTCCAATATATTAAATATGTAAGTATACGATATAAGTATAAATACAATTTCATAAAGACATAAAATATATTCTACGTAAATAGCCAACTCACAAGAAAAATATATTCGTGGTGTTGAACGAAAACCCGGCAATTAAATTCCGTTCCGATAAATTTATCACCGAGCCGGAGAGCGTTTAACGTTTTTGCATTCGCAATCGCGCACCGGCTAATCTCCATACCTCTGCTCGGCGCATCTCATCGAAGCGCTTAAATCTCAATACGTAATGCGCATCGAATGACAGATCATTCGTCTCGCGGATCAAGCCATCACCTTTCGTTTCGTTTTACGTATAAACGATGAGCGTTTCGTCGAGACATTCGGACGTAGCCAAGAGTTATCGGGTAGCGTTTAAAGCCAGAATAAAACCAAGTCGACTAACATATGCTTGCACCTTTCAGTGATCGTAATGACCGGAAATAGCTGTGGCTGCGGCTCAATCGCGAAATTATATCGCAATCAGAATTCGACCGGGATTAATTTCAATCAATCCTCACGTAGACCAGAAGTCCCGTCGATGTGTACGTATCGAATGAAAAATAGAAAAGGAGATAAAGATGGGGGAAACGCTAGCTGAGACTAGAAAGTGCGGGCAGAAAGCACGGAGAGACGCACAGCCAGTATCGTGATGTATGTGTTTTAATTCCGCGGCCAAGCCGTCCTTTATTTATTGGCTTTCGTTGCAGGATATTGCGACAGACTTCGTCACACCGTGCCTCACTATCCCACCGTCACGTGCATTCTTTATTTTTCTTTCTTTTTAACGCTTCTTTCCCGCTTCGCGTTGCATCGCGTCTCCGCTTTGCGCCAACGGCGCATTTATTTTCTTCTCTCTTTGTGTCTCTTTCTCCGATCCTTTTACTCCCAGTGCATCCGTATATCTGTTCGCCAAAATTTGTCATTCGCGTCCAATAAATTTAAGCGATATACATACTGGGTTAATCGGGCGAATGCAATCGCGAACATTATCATGATTTTCTTTCTTCTACAGCGCTCTCGCTTTTCCATTTAATGATGGTCGAACCACGTTCGTAAACGGGCTCTTTTCTCACTTTATGAACATATCAAACAACGTGTGAGTATAACTCTGTTTGAAATCGGCTCGTTTGTAATTTCGAAATTTATGAAACGCACCGCCTAACCCACAAAATCGTATGAACGTTGGAAATAATTGATAATTATGTAACTGCAGAGTCGACAATTAGCGCAAATTACTACTATTTATTAAGTGATACCATGATAAAGTTTCTCACTGCATATAGAGAAAAAAAAAACAAAACAAATATTATGACAAATAAATTCTGCGCTAAATTCAAATACAATTATAATTAATATATTATTGTCAATAAAATTTATTTCTAAACAAACCAAAACTCATTTGAGAATTTACTTTGAATTTAAAGAATTTAATTCTTTTTTTTAATTATAAAAAAATAGCTTCAGCAGCTTTTATTGTCTTGTTCTTTTACTGATTCCCTTTAGGGTTGCAAAAAGAAAAATTAACAAAAAGGCATTTAGTGCAAAATTTGATCTGCATTATAAAAATAGAGGACAGTGATTGTCAACAAAAAAAGTTTTTACGGCTAATTAATTTATTATAAATGAGTGGAAATCTAAATTTTATATAAAAATAAAGAGCTTCTTTGGTGTTAATTTTTTAACATAATAGATATTTGAAAAAAAATATAAACAAATATAAAAAATATTTATTATTAATGGCATCGCTACAACTTATTACTATTGACACCGCGATAATGTCATCAATTGTGCGCAAGTGTTGCATGTGCCCATTTTCTACATTCTCAAGTCAATCTTCTTGACATTCTTCGTAAGATTTATCGCAGACCAAATAAATATCTTTATTTTCCTCGATACTAATATATTTATTCTCTGCCTTAAAAACGCATATTATTTTCTATATAATTTTTGTTTTTATAGCAGAGAATTTACGTTTGTAAAACAGAAAATTTGTGTAACCCTTTACGCCATCGATGTAACAGATTTTCTAAACTAACAATAGTTATTATTATAATATATTATAATTTGGCTGAATAAAATTTAATAGAATACATAATCAGAACTATTATAGCCTAGCTGGTTGATATTTGCTGATAATTTATTAATATATTGATGTAATCATGAAATAAATATTACTACTAAATGAATTCATCAAATTGCCCAAAAAGCATGTTAACATATGTACGAGGATCTTGTTTTTAAACACATATAGATGCTATAAATTAATTTTTTCTATAATTATACTAATTCATATCTTACCAGATACATTTATAATAAGCACATTGAATTTTACTATAAAGACCCACGTAATAATTTTATCAAAATATATCGACAACAAATACATAAGGTAATATGATTGAAATAAAATATATAGACATATATTTTTCGTTAGAAATAAAATCTGTTAATATTGGAATCACAGATATCCATATATTCATATCATTAAAAATTTAATTCAGTAATAATTTTAACATTTACACATATATAATATAAATTGCATCATAGATTTAGAAAAATCGTGATTTCTTTGTCTATCTAAATCTACAAATTGTA
>Ga0157364_1001559_pt1 | contig 19740 bp, 29 predicted proteins | sample AttsexASBM2_FD_111476 | JGI IMG/M metagenome (GOLD analysis project Ga0157364, IMG submission 111476) | Fungus gardens microbial communities from leaf cutter ant in Ribeirão Preto, State of São Paulo, Brazil - Atta sexdens ASBM2 | ecosystem: Host-associated > Fungi > Mycelium > Unclassified ...
CAGGATGTAAGAAAAGAAAGTAGAAGGTTCCAGAACAAAGTGACGTCATGCAGCATGGACAACACATGCTGGCCTCATGTTATACTCATGGTCATTTAGGGTAGGGTGCACAGTAGTTAGCATAGACCATGGGTAATAGTATATAAGGTAGACTACTCTGTACTAGGAACTCTATTGAGTTCTCTTGTGTCACTCAATACAAGAGTTAGTTCTTTGCTTAACCCTTTGAGCATTGAATCATAACAGTTTGTGTGGTGGTCCTCCTTGGAACATTTTGATTTGATATCCATTCCTTGAGATGTTGGTATTATGTTTCATCTCCACAAATGTGGTTGCTACCTCTTTCCAGAATACAGGATCTTGTTCTCCTCTAGACTTGAGTGATTGATAATGGGGTGGTGGTCAGAATATTCTTGTCTGTGTTGGTGCTCGTACAAATTTCATGTATTTGCTGAGATTTTCAACTTCTTTGGTTATGAAGCTTGTTTGTGATGTTGAAGATGTTGTTGCTGTAGAAACCTTGTAAGGTTTTATTAGAATGACTTCCTCGTCTTCCACCTTTCCTTCTCTTTCTTTATCTGTATAGAGTTCTTGTATTTCTTGAATGTTTTCTTCCACGTATCTGTTGCCCTTTCCTTTATATTGATCTAGTTCATCAGCCAGCATTCTCTGGATTTGTAATGCTCGTTCATCCATGTCACTCTGTACCACATATCGAAGGTCTTCCAATATTTGTGTGATGTTCGTGGTGTTGACCATTCAATTGTTAATACTGTCCATCAGAATCATTCCCTCCATCTCTGTGATCGTCATATTGGTTTTTTCCGCTATTTTCTTCAAATCCTTTATCATCCTCTGCACATCAATCATCGTCTCTATTCCTTTCAACGTCTTGTGGTATAGTCTCATCCAGTCTTCTCTTTCTCTTTATTACTTGTGCCTGGTCTATGTTGTTTAATTTCCTTGAGATATAGGGGTTGGAGGAGGTGGGAGCTGTTGTGTAGTTGTTGTTGTTCTGGGAAGACATGTGTTCTGTGTTGCTATAGTAGTTCAAGTGAATACTTTGGCTGTCAAAATGGGATTTTACCCCCCCTCTTTATAGATTTTGACTCGAACATCTTGTCCAATAGTCTTCTATTGCCTCTCTTGCATGAGGCAACCCTGTTTTAGCTATCCATTGATTGTGTTCATCCCCATAGCCCTTCCAATACACCAAGTACTGCACCTCTTTCCCTTGTTTCCGGTGCTTCCTGACTTCTTCTATTTTGTATTCTTCTTCTTCATTAATAATTGTTGGTGGAGGTGCCAGTTCCATGTGCTGTCCTTTAAATTTTGGTTCTATGCATCATGTCAGCAAGTCCTCATTGAAGATGTTGTGAATCATCCATCCTTCTGGAAGCTTTAGTTCAAATGCTCCTGATCCAATGTCCTTCGAGATTCTGAACGGTCCGTATCTTTTGTTATCTAGCTTCTTTGAGGGTCGATTTGAATGGATATTTTTGTTTTCTAGCCACATGTTGTCGCCAACCTTCAGTCCTTGAGGATTCCTTCTTTTCTTGTCAAACTGTTTCTTCATATTCTTCTGCACTTCCTCCATTGCTTTAGTCGCTTGTTCCCAACTTTTCTGTAGTCCAATAAGAAAATCTTCTACTCTTGGAATGTCCATCTGAATCACAAGATTGCCTTTCCAGAGATGTCTTCCAAAGTTCAACTTGAATGGAGTTCGTCCAGTTGCTGCATATTTCTTGTCATTGTATTGGAATTCTGCTGCAGCTAACCAATTTGTTCAATCATCTTGTTGGTAATTCACATAGTGTCATAGAAATGTTCCTATCTCTTGATTGATCCTTTCAGTTTGACCATCTGTTTGAGGATGGTATGCCGTTGATAGCTGTCTTTTTGTTTCCAGTGCTTTTGTGAGTTCCTTTATAAATTTTGATGCAAATTGTGGTCCTCTGTCGCTTAAGACCTTCCTAGGTATTTCATGCAGTTTCCAGATGTTATCTTGGTAGATCTTTGCTATTCATTCAGATGAGATATTCATTGTAGTTGCCTTTAAATGAATCATCTTTGTGAATTGGTCTACGATAACCACTATAGCATTCATTCCATTTGATTTAGGTAAAGGTCCAATGATGTCGATGCTGATTTCTTGCCATGGTCCTCGAGATATATCCAATGGATGCAATTCTACTGCTTTCTTTTGATGTTAGACTTTGTTCTGTTGGCATTTGAAACATCCTTGTATGTAGTTCTTGACATCTTCCTTTAACCCTGGCCACCAGTAAGTTCTCTTGATTAATTCTAGCATCCTATGTTGTCCCAGATGTCCCACATTTGCTGAATCATGATTTTCTTTCAGAATTTCCTCCTTGATCTTATTGTTGTTCGGCATATAGACTCTTCCTTCCATGTACACCACTCCATCTTCCTCCCAGGTTAAACCGTCCTTTTTTCCTAGTGCTTGGATTATTTCTCTTTCTCTTGTCATGTTTCTTCTGATCTCCTTCAGTATGTCGCTTTCCTCTGCTGTTGTTTTCCTCTTGATCATTGTGATCTCTGCCATTGTCCTTTGTTGCCATAATTCTTCTTTCAATAGTTGGACATCCTTGTTGTCTTCCTTGGTGTCTACCTGCTCCTTTCATGATAAGATGTCCACTTTCATGTTCGTTTTTCCCAGTATGTGCTTTAATGTGAAGTCATAATCCTGTAATTTCAAATACCATCGAGCCTGTCGTCCATTTAATTTGTGTGGTTCTCTGAAGTACTTGAGGTTTTCATGATCCATCCAAACTTCAAAAGGTTCTGCTGCATCCAATAGATATTGTTTCCATTTTGCGAGAGCTTCTACCATTGCTAGTAGTTCTTTGTCATAAATCTCGTAATTCCATTCCGCTGGTTGCATCGTCCTTAATAAAAATGCTATAGGTTTCCACTTCCTGTTTTGTTCTTGGGATAGGACTCCTCCTATAGCATGTTCTGAGGCGTCTGTTTCCACTCTAAACTTTCCTTCTCTTCTGGGTAAAGAAAGGACCAGTTGACTTGTGATTTTTTCTTTGAGTTCATCAAATGCTTTCTGGTGTTCTTCTTCCCATTTCCAGTCTTTCTTTCCTTTCAGCTTGTTTAGTAGTCTTGCTGTATGACTGAAGTTTTGAATAAAGCATTGATAAAAGTTCACAAATCCGAGGAAACTCTTCACGTCTTTGAGCCTTGTCGGTGTCTTCCATTCCTTCACTGCTTTGATCTTCTCTTGTTCCATTTTGACCTGTCCTTTTCCAACTATTACCCCTAGGATGGGTATTTCTTCCATATTGAAGTTGCATTCCAATCGTTTAAAACATAAGTTGTGTTTCTCCGCTATCTTCAGGAATCTGACTGTTCATTCTTTCAGTTCTTCTTTTGTCCTTGCTGGTATTACGAAATCGTCCATGTAGTTTGCCAGTATGCCTTCATGAAGTAATTTCCGGAACATGCTGTTCATCATCCTTTGAAAGGTTCCTGGCGAGTTGCATAGTCCAAAATACATTACTCGTGGTTCAAATAATCCCTTGTTGGTTAAGAATGCAGCCTTCCATTTGTCTCCCTCTTTGATTCGTACATTGTTGTATCCCCAAATCAAATCTAATTTGTTGAAGTATCTCACTTCCTTGAGTTTATTGATTACTTCTCCAATCAGAGGTAGTGGCGTTTTGTCCTTTATTGTGACTTGGTTTAACTTCCTGTAATCTTGAACCAATCATAATGAACCATCTTTCTTTGGAATGTAGAAACAAGGTGCCACATATCTTGACTTTGATTCCACAATGAGTCCTGCCTTGAGTTGTTCATCTAACCATTGGTTTAGGGCTTCTTCCTCTTTTAATGTCATTGCATAGGCCTTTGCGTTTAATTTCTTTGGTGCTTCTTTCATTAGATTTATTTTGTGGTCCCATTCACGTCTTTCTGGTAGTTTTTCAAACTTCTTTTTGTTGAATAGGTGTGTGAAGGGTTGAATGTAGTTGGGTAAATCTTCTAGATTCGTCTTGTCTGGTTCCTTTCCGATTTCTCCACTGTCTTGTTCCTGCTTATCTTTTGTTTCCGTTGCTTTGGTTTTCCTAGAATTGAATCATATATCCTTGTATGTCATTGTGTATAATGACCTTAAGCTTGAGCTCAGGTTGCAACTAAGGCAAAGACTTGAGAAAGGATAAGGGATATGTAGAATTGGTAAAGTGTAAGGATACATGAGTGTATCTATGCTATTTATACAAGTCCATAGTCCAACAATGAGATATACATGAGGATTAAAACATGAAGAGACTACAAGGATAAAGTAAGGTAACAACACCTTCTGCATGAGGCGCTAACTGAGACTACATGTGGCGCAGCCGATCATATCATCATACCCTTTACCCATGTCCATGCTGTCTCCAAGAGGTATCGATCATAACAATACCCCTGTTTCAGGATTCATGTCCTCATGAATCAAACCAAGACTTCCAACTCTCCTACCACATGTGTAGCCACTATCTTTTTGCTAGAGCCTATGATTACTTGATCCTTGTTGTCGATGGCTACAAAGTATGGTTCGTGTGGTGGACCTCCTTGATACATTGGTATTTGACACCCATTTCTTGATGTATCAGTGTTTCTTTTCCTGTCTACAAACACCATTGCTACTTCTTTCCAAAATTCTGGATCTTGTTCTCCTCTGGATTTGAGGGATTGGTAGTATGGTGGTGGTCGAAATATCCTGGTCTGTGACAGGGTCTTCACAAATTTCATATACTTGGCGAGATTTTCGACTTTGTCTGTTATGAAGCTTGTTGTGGAGAATGTTGTTGTTGTTGATAAAACCTCGTATGATCGGACCAATATGACTTCTTCGTTTTCTATTTTTCCTTTATCTTCTTTCTTTTCTTCTTCCATATATAACTCTTGAGTCTCCTTGATGTTGCTGTCCACATAATCATTGCCTTTTCCTTTATAGCAGTCCAGTTCATTGGCTAACATCCTCTGTACTTGAAATGCTCGTTCATCTATGTCGCTTTGAACCAAATTCCAAAGATCTTCTGATATTTGGGTGATGTTCGTAACGTTCATGACCCAATTGTTAATGCTCTCCATCAAAACTGTGCCCTCCATCTCTATTAATGTAGTGTTTGTTTTTTCTGCCAATTTTTTGATATCCTTCGCTATCCTCTGTACATCAATCATTGTTTCCAACCCTTTCAACGTCTTGTGGTATAACCTCATCCAGTCCTCTCGTTCTCTCTTCATTACTTGGGCTTGATCCATATTGTTGAGTTTTTGTGAGACATATGGGTTAGGGGAAGTGGGTGCTGCTGCATAGTTGTTATTTGTGTTTTGGAAAGACATTTGTTTGTAGGGGTACTTTTAGAATTCGAGTGATTTCTTGGGCTGTCGAAATAGGATTTTACCCCCCTTCTTTATGGGTTTCACCTTGAATACCCTGTCCAATAATCTTCTATTGCCTGTTTTGCATGTGGCAGCCCTGACTCTGCTATCCATTGATCGTGTTCGTCCCCATAGCCCTTCCAATGCACCAAGTATTGCGTTTCCCATCCTCGTGTTCTGTGCTTCCGTACTTCTTCCACTTTGTATTCTTCTTCTTCATTAATAATCACAGGTGGAGGTGCTGGATCCTTGTGTTGTTCTTGAAACTTTGGCTCCACACATCGTGTCAAAAGGTTCTCGTTAAAAACATTGTGAATCATCCATCCTTCTGGAAGCTCTAGTTCAAATGCTCCTGATCCAATATCCTTCGAGATTTTGAACGGTCCATATCTTTTATTGTCCAGCTTCTTTGAGGGTCAGTTCGAATGGATATTTTTGTTTTCCAACCACACATGGTCTCCAACCTTCAATCCTTGAGGATTCCTTCTTTTCTTGTCAAATTGCCTCTTCATATTCTTCTGCACTTATTCTATTGCTTTGGTCGCCTGCTCCCAGCTTCTTTGCAATCCACTGAGGAAGTCTTCTACTCATGGAATGTCCGTTTTCACCATGAGGTCGCCTTTCCAAGGATGTCTTCCAAAGTTTAACTCAAATGGAGTCTTTCCCATTGCAGCATATTTCTTATCGTTGTATTGGAATTCTGCAGTGGCCAGCCAATTCGTCCAATCATCCTGTTGATAATTCACGTAGTGTCGCAGAAATGTTCCTATCTCTTGGTTGATTCTTTCTGTTTGACCATCTGTTTGCAGATGATATGCCGTTGATAGTTGTCTCTTTGTTCCCAGTGCCTTTGTGAATTCTTCCATGAATTTTGACACAAATTGTGGTCCTCTGTCGCTTAGAATCTTCCTAGGTATTCCATGTAGTTTCCAAATGTCATCCCTGTAGATCTTCGCTATTCCTTCTGATGAAATATTTGTCATTGTTGCTTTCAAACGAATCATTTCCGTGAATTGGTCAACAATGACAACTATTGCGTCCATTCCGTTTGACTTTGGTAATGGTCTGATAATATCTATACTGATTTCCTGCCATGGTCCTTGAGGTATTTCCAATAGATGGAGTTCTCCTGCTTTCCTTTGGTGTTGAACTTTGTTCTGTTGACATTTGAAACATCCTTGTACATATCTCTTGACGTCTTCCTTTAATCCTGGCCACCAGTAAGTCCTATTGAGTAATTCCAGCATCCTGTGTTGTTCTAGATATCCAATATCCGCTGGGTCATGATGTTCCTTTAGAATTTCATCCCTAAGTTCCTTGTTATTTGGCACATAGATTCTTCCTTCCATGTATGCCACTCCATCTTCTTCCCATGTTAATCCATCGTTCTTTTCCAATGCTTGAACAATTTCCTTCTCTCTTGTATTGTTCCTCCAAATTCTCTTGATTATGTCGCTTTCTTCTGTCATCACTTTTCTTCCCAACATTGTAACCTTGGCTGTTGTTTTTCTTGTCCACATTTCGTCCTTTAGTAGTTGTACATCTTTGTTGTCTTCCTTTGTGTCGACCTGTTCCTTCTGTGATAGAATATCCACTTTCGTGTTTGTCTTCCCCAGTATGTGTTTCAGTGTGAAGTCATAGTCTTGTAACTTCAATACCATCAAGCTTGTCATCCATTTAGCTTGTGTGGCTCCCTGAAATATTTGAGGTTTTCATGATCCATCCAGACTTCAAAGGGTTCCGCTGCATCCAATAGATACTGTCTCTATTTTGTGAGAGCTTCTACTATTGTTAGTAGTTCCTTGTTGTAGATCTTGTAATTTCATTCTGCTGGTTGCATTGTTCTTGATAGGAAAGTGATGGGTTTCCATTTCCCTTCTTGTTCTTGGGATAGAACTCCTCCTATAGTGTGTCCTGAGGCATCCATTTCCACTCTGAATTTTCCTTCTCTCCTTGGTAATGCCAATACTAGTTGACTTGTGATCTTCTCCTTGAGTTCTTCGAACGCTTTTTGGTGTTCCTCTTCCCATTTCCACTCTTTCTTGCCTTTTAGCTCGTTTAATGGCTTGGTGGTATGGCTGAAGTTTTGTATAAAGTGTCAATAGAAATTGGCGAATCCCAGGAAGCTTTCCACATCTTTTACTCTTGTTGGCGTCTTCCAGTCTTTTACTGCCTTGATCTTTTCTTGTTCCATTTGGATCTGTTCTTTGCCAACCACCACCCCTAAAATAGGGATTTCTTCCATGTTGAAGTCGCATTTTGACCTTTTGAAACACAGGTTATACTTTTCTGCTATCTTCAAAAATCGGATTGTCCTTTCTTCTAGTTCCTCCATGGTCTTGGCTGGTATCACGAAGTCATCCATATAATTTGCCAATACTCCTTCATGAAGCAGTTCTCGGAAAATGCTGTTCATCATCCTTTGAAATGTTTCTGGCGAATTGCATAGTCCAAAGTACATTACTCGAGGTTCAAATAATCCCTTGTTGGTCAGGAATGCAGCCTTCTATTTGTCTCCTTCTTTGATTTGTATGTTGTTGTATCCCCAAATCAAATCCAGTTTTTTGAAGTACCTTGCCTCCTTGAGTTTGTTGATTACTTCTCCAATCAAAGGTAGTTGCGTCTTGTCTTTGATCGTGACTTGGTTTAACTTTCTGTAATCTTGAACCAACCGTAATGAACCGTCGTTCTTTGGGATATAGAAACATGACACTGTATATCTTGACTTTGACTCTACAATGAGTCCTGCCTTGAATTGGTCATCTAGCCACTGATTTAAGGCTTCCTCTTTCTTCTTTGAGCGTCATTGCATAGGCTTTTGTGTTTAGTTCCTTTGGGGCTTCATCCATAAGATTTATTTCATGATCCCATTTGCGCCTTTCGGGTAGCTTTTCGAATTTTTTCTTGTTAAACAGATGTGTGAAAGGTCAAATATACTCCAGTAAATCTTCTGGGTTCGTCTTGTCTGGTTCCTTGCCGATTTCGCCATTATCTTGTTCCATTTTATCTGTTGCCATTTCCTTGGTTCACCTGGAGTTGAATCATATATCCTTGTGTGTCATTGTACAATTGCCTGGGCATCTTGTAAACTTGATGGTTCCATTTCTCCAGTTGACTTCTGGGTTATGTTTAACCAGCCAGTCATGTTCCAAAAACATATCTGTTCTGTCTAAGTCCATTACTGCTGTTTCCAGGGTTTCCTTGTGTCTGTTGATTTCAATTTCTAGAGGCACCATCTTGGTCACCTCTCTGTTCTTTGTTCCGTCTGCGTTGAATACTTCGAAAGAGAAATTGATTGACTTTGTTTGGATTCTTTTGTTTTTGACCAATTGTTCATCGATTCCTGTGTGGGTGCATCCAGAATCCACCAGTGCCTTGACTTCCAATTTCTTGCCATTCTTTGTCTTGACATTTGCTTGCACGTTTAATTTCCTCTTTCCCTCACTAGTTCGGCCATTCGGAATAATATATTTATTATTCTGGGATTTTACATAGGAGATCTCTTGTACCGTGCCTACTCGAGATCTTCGCCAAAACCCTGCTCTTCTTTCTTGTTGTCTTCATCGTCCAATTTCTCCTGAACCTTTCTCTTCTTCATTATCTGCTTCCCTCTACAGTCTTTGGCAATATGCCCCTTCTTGTCACATTTAAAACATGTTTGTGTTTCTCATTCCTTCTTTTCCGATTGGCATTCCTTTGCCATGTGTCCGTACTTGTTGCAATTGAAGCACTTAGGCTTCCCATCTTTGAAATTGTCGTTGGACTTTCCAATGTCCATTGGCTGTCCTCTTCTACCATATGTGATTCCCGTACTTGTCTTATAATTGTGGCGTCCTTCTGTTGACTCGTATTCTTGTCCTACTGACGTTATTGCCACCTTCCACCCTTTCAAGGTCTCTGGCATTGCCATCGGTGGGTATCCCAGTATTGTTTTGATAATGTCCTGTTATATGTTCTTCTTCAATAAAAAGATGGCGTGTAGCTCATCTGTGTCCGCCTTCATGGCTAGTGCTTCAAATTTGATGATGAAGTCTGCTGTGTTTTGTTTTCCTTGCTTGAACGTTTCGATTTTCCACTCGGCATCTGCTGCCTTGGATTTGTCACTGAATGTCATCTTGAGTTCCTTTACAAAATCATCCCAATCCTGGGTATTGTTGTCTTTATCTAGCTTATCAAGCTTCCTCTGTGCGTAGATTCCCGCTACACCTTCCCTGAGGCGAGCTAGGATTGCTGTGATCCTGTTGTTTGTCCTGTTGACTCTGTTGCTCTTGAGGAATAATCTAATCTCTCTCCACCAGTCTCCAAATTTTGTTTGGTCTCTATCAAACCATCCTGGGTCTGGGACCATGCTTCTTGGCACTCCTGCTGACTTGTTTACTGCTGGTGTAGGTGCTGGTGCTGTTGACATCTCTGTGTCCATCTGTTTGTTGTTTGTTGAGGCTTCTTCGTTGATCTGTAAAGATCCCAGTTGTTCTGACAATGTCTCTATATTGTTTGTCCTTCTTGAACTCGTCTTGGTTCCTCGTAGTTTACACTACATGTGTTTTGTTTCCTGACAGGTAACTCTGTCTAGTATCATTCATATACACCTTTCTTGCAAGGTGAGCTTGTCGACACTTTACCAAATGTAACGACCTTAAACTTGAGCTCAGGTTGCAACTAAGGCAAAGACTTGAGAAAGGATAAGGGATATGTAGAATTGGTAAAGCGTAAGGATACATGAGTGTATTTACGCTATTTATTCAAGTCCATAGTAAAGCAACGAGACATACATGAGGAGTAAAACACAAGGAGACCACAGGGATAAAGTAAGGTAACAATACCTACTGCATGAGGTGCTGACTGAGACTACATGCGGCACAGCCGATCACATTGTCATACCCTTTACCCTTGTACATGCCTTCACCAGGCAGTATCGATTGTAACACTTATAGTATAAGAATCTTATGAGAACCATAAGAGAACTTGACAAGAAGTCTTCAATGTATTCTTACACTATACATACTACTATTGAAAGTCCTACCCCAAACTACATGTATTGTTCATACATCCACTATATACATATCATGAGAATAACATATGTATTCTGATATTATTGTTCTATTTCTTTCTACTATGTTCTAGACCTATAACATCACATCATGTGATTGTAGTCACATGTCTCTTCATTGACCCAAAATAAAAGAAAAATTAAAATAAAATAAAATATAAGAGCTTAAGTATACCATAACATCTATGTATGGCTTGGAGCTAGACAGATATTTGATTGAATTGATCCACAGTAGGACACTGATAGGGTACAGAATTTAAATAAGAGTAAATTCTACTGTGGAAAATTAAGTACTTGTTGTTAGAATCAAAGATGGTAAACTTGATTTTTATTTGTCTTCTTTCTTATTTTTATTTTTCTGTTTCCACTTTCCTAAATTGAACATAGCCAAGAAGTTATGATATGATATCATAAATGATAGTTATAAATGTCACAAGATATAATAAAAGGATAATACCTATTGTAGTTTGTTTATATATATATCATAGTCATAGTTATATAATCATATAACAGAAAGAAGAAGATTGTAGAAAATTCTGAAACAGATGATGTTATACAGCATAGTTATAACATGTTAGCCTTATAAATAACACATGAACTTTAGAATAGATTAGTTGTAGATATATATAAACCATAGCCTAAAGTATATAGATAGACTACTTTGTACTAAGAACTCTATTGAGTTCTCTTGTGTTATGTTACATTCTGTTCTGGCCATCTGTTCCAACTCACAGATAATACTTTTTCCCTCATCTGTACTTTTCTGGTACAAATCACTTCTCTCTATTTTTCCTTGGATGTCCTTGCTAGTTCTTTGCCGAACTCTACAAACTTCCATTCCTGATATCCAAGGATCACTAGTATTCAGAATAACTTGCTTAGCAGTTTTCATTCCAGATAGCTACTCTGGATAGAATATCTAGTATATAATCTGGTAGTTTACACTGTACTAGCTTTATCCTGAAAATCAACCAAAACTGACACTCTCTTCTGATGTTGGTAATGATACACCTTACCACTTTTCAATATCCTTGAGACTTTAAGTCCCTCAGATTCTCTTCTGAAATACATGACCTATATGAGACTCATAGAGGTGTAGTACACAAGCTGAATGTTGTGGCAACCACTAACCAAGATAGTCAATAGTGCACTAAAGTAGTCTTACAAGTGAGAATCTTGTGGAATCACAAGGGAACTGTTATGACCTTAGCTTGGAGCTCAGGTTGCATTTAGGCAAAGACTTTCATATTGCTTTGGATTAGATATCATAGATCTTCTAATATCCCAAGAATATTCATAGCATTCATTATCTTATTATTGATGCTTGCTTTCAAAATTGTTTCCTCCATTTCCATAATTGTTATATTCATCTCCTCTACTATCTTCATCATATCCTGTATCTGCCTCTGGACATTGATCATTGCCTCCAGTCCCTTCAATGTCTTGTAGTATAATTTAGTCCAGTCTTTACATTCCTCCTTAAATATTCTGGCCATATCCATGTTGTTCAACTTCCTAGTTGTTGTGGCAACCACTAGACACTCAAGGTCCAATGATCTCACTAACGAGTAAACCTCAAAGGAGAAGTATAATGTGGGAATTTACAAGAGAACTTGACAAGGAGTCTCTGCTAAATTAGAGTCCTATATATACAAAACATGCTTGGTCCGTGCTACCAATACTTAAGCCTACCCTTATATCCATGCCTCTATCTTATGTCTGCCTTAAGGCTACCATGTTGTATTCATGTGCCCTGACATCATTTTCTAGATCCTTCTACCACCTTCTAGGCCTATGACATTACATCATGTGACATGTCATGTGACTGCAGTGTCACGTGCCTCTTCATTGTCCAAAAGAAAAGAAAAAGAAAACAAAATTCCTGTAAAGTCAGAAAATAAAAGAAAAAAGAAAATAAAAATTATTCATGTCCAAAGCATCCCATAACACTAGTGTTATAAGGGTTGGGAGAGTTTGGTGCAGTGATGTAGTTGTTGTTGAGTTGAGAAGACATTGGAGTGTTGCACTATGCTTTTAGATTGTTGAAATGGGATTTTACCCCCCCTCTTTATAGGTTTTGACTCGAAATCCTTGACCAATAGTCTTCAATCACCTCTTTTGCATGAGGCAACCTTGTTTCTACTATTCATTGATCATGTTCATCCTCATAACTCTTCCAATACACTAGGTATTGCATCCCTCTTCCACGTTTCCTATGTTTCCTAACTTCTTTGACTTTATATTCTTCTTCTTTATTAATAATTATAGGTTGAGGTGCTGGTTCTATGTGTTATCCTTGATAATGGGGCTTCCTGCACCTTGTCAGAAGGTCTTTATTGAACAAATTGTGTATTATCCATCCTTCTGGAAGTTTAAGCTAAAATACTCCTTGATCAATCTCCTTTATGATTTTAAAGAGTCTGTATCTTTTCTGGTCAAGCTTCTTTGAGAGTTGATTCAAATAGATATTTTTAGCTTCCAACCATACATTATCTCCAACTTTCAACCCTTGAGGGTTCTTTCTCTTTTTGTTGAATTGCTTCTTCATGTTTCCTTGTACTACCTCCATTGGTTTCATAGCTTCTTCCCAACTTCTTTGTAGTCTTATGAGAAATTCTTCTAGTTTTGGAAACTCTGTTTGTACTATGAGGTTTCCTTTCCATAGGTGTCTTCCAAAGTTAAGTTCAAATGGTGTTCATCTTGTTGCCGCATGTTTAATCCTTTCTGTTCGCCTATCTGTCTGAGAATGATACACTATTAAAAGCATTCTTTTTGTTCCTAATACTTTTGTCAATTCTTCCATAAATCTTGACAGAAATTGTAGTCCTCTGTTACTAAGGATTTTCCTTGGTACACCATGAATTTTCCATATTTCATCTCTGTAGATCTTGGCTATTCCTTCCAAAGAAATATTTGTGGTTGTCACCTTTAATCAAATCATCTTTATAAACCTGTCCACTATAACCACAATGGCATCCATCCTGTTCAATTTAGGTAATGGTCCAATTATATCAATGCTGATCTCTTGCTATAGCTCTTGTGGTATATTCAGTGGATGAAGTTCTTCCAGTTTCCATTAATGTTAGACTTTATTTTGTTGATATTTTATACATTCTTGCATGTATTTCTTGATGTCTTCCTTAATTTCTGGCCACCAATAGTTTCTTTTGACTAGTTCCAGCATTCTTTGTTGTCTTGGATGACCTACATCCACAGGATCATGATTCTCTTATAGAATCCATTCCTTAAGTTTCCTGTTGTTCAGGATGTATATTTATTCTTCCATGTAAATTATTCCATCTTGTTCCCAGGCTAGACCATTTTCTTTCTTCAATTCTTGTTCTACTTCATATTTCCTGGTATTATTCCTCCATATTTCTTCCAATAAATTGAAATCTTCTAACGACTTGTATCTTTTCAACATTGTTATTTCAGCTGTCATCCTTCTTATCCAAATTTCTTCCTTAAGCATCTGGACATCTTTATTGTCCTCTTGTATGTCCACCTGATCTTTTCTCAATAGAATATCTGCCTTTGTGTTTGTTTTTCCAGATATATGTTATAATGTGAAATTGTAATAGTTTGTTCAAATTTTGAATGGTTCTACTGCATCCAGTAAATATTGCCTCTATTTGGATAATGCTTCCACAATCACCAGTAATTCCTTGTCATATATCTTGTAATTTCTTTCTACTAGTTATATTGTCCTGGACAAGAATGCTATTGGTTTTCATTTCTCTTCTTGTTCTTGAGACAGTACTTCTCCAATAATATGTTCTGAAGTGTCCATTTCTACTCTGAATTTTCCTTCTTGTTATAAGATGAGTGTATGGACAGACTTTGGTAGAATTAGGGTTAAGATATAGATAGAAGTATTATTATTAGTCTACGATGAGAGAGAGAAGGGCACATGACATAATGTCATAGGCCTAGAGTAGTCTAGAGCAGTCTGAAAGGATCTAGGGTCTAGAAGGATCGGGAAGAGTCTAGGGTTAGGATGACGTCAAGAAACATGGGTTCCTTATGATGTATACATGGTACATGCATGTATGACAGAGATTAAAGAGTATGATGTCAGGGCACATGAACATGAGGACAGGGTATGGACATTAGGGTAGGCATAGAAAAGTCGTAGCACAGACCATGAGAACTTTATATAAATAGTAGGTAGAATACTGTTGTGGTTCTCCATCAAGTTCTCTTGTAAATACACAACTCGTGTTCCCTACTAGATATCCCTACTGAGAGATTTACTTGTAGTGCTTCTATTTTTCTTCTTAGCTTCTTGAAAGCCTCCTAGTGTTCTTTAGTTCATGTCTATTCCTTTTTTCCTTTTAACTTGCTCGATAGTTTTGCTATATAACTGAAGTTTTGAATAAATCTTCTATAGAAGTTTGTGAATCCTAGAAAACTTTCCACTTCTTTGACCTTTGTTGGTGTCTTCCATTCCTTGACTGCTTTGATCTTTTCTTGTTCCATCTTGACTTGTTCTTTTCCAACAACTACTCCCAGTATTAGAATTTCTTCCATGTTGAAATTTCATTTTGACTGTTTGAAACACAAATTGTGCTTCTCTGCAATCTTTAGGAACCTAATTGTTTGTTCTTCTAATTCTTTCATAGTTTTGGCTAATATAACAAAGTCATTCATGTAATTTGTCAACACTCCTTCATGGAGTAACTCCCAGAAAATGCTGTTCATCATCCTTTGAAATGTTCTTGGCAAGTTGCATAGTCTGAAGTACATAACCTGCAGTTCAAATAGTCCCTTGTTTGTCAGGAAAGCTGCTTTCCATTTATCACCTTCTTTGATTCAAATGTTGTTGTATCTCCAGATAAGATCGAGTTTATTGAAATATTTGGCTTCCTTCAATTTGTCGATTACTTCTCTAATCAAGGGGAGTGGTATCTTGTCTTTTATGGTGACTTGATTTAATTTCCTATAGTCTTGCTTCTTCAGAATATAAAAACATGGTACCACATATTATTTCACTATCAATCCATCTTTTAGTTATTTATTTAGCCACTGGTTAAGAGCTTCTTCTGTTACGATCGATGCCTCTAGGAAACAGCATGGACATGGGTAAAGGGTATGACGACACGATCGGCTGCGCCACATGTAGTCTCAGTCAGCGCCTCATGCAGTAGGTGTGGCTACCTTGCTTTATGCTTGTAGTTTCCTCATGTTTTACTCCTCATGTATACTTTATGGTTGGACAATGAACTTGTATAAGTAGCGTAGATACATTCCTGTATCCCTACGCTTTACCACTTCTAATAATCCCTTATTACTTCCTCAAGTCTTTGCCTAAGTTACAACCTGAGCTCAAGCTTAAGGTTGTTACATCTTCTTTCTTGATTGTCATTGCATAGGCCTTTGCATTTAGTTCCTTTGGTGCTTCTTCCATAAGATTTATTTTATGATCCCATTCCCTTCATTTTGGTAATTTTTGAACTTCTTCTTGTTGAATAAATGGGTAAATGGGTGAATATACTCTGGAAAATCTTCCAGATTCGTTGTATCAGGTTCTTTTCCAATTTTTCCATTGCCTTGTTCTTTGTTTTCCATGGCCTGTATCCTCCTGGTTCTAAATTCTATATCTTGATGCTTCATCTTGCAACTTTCTAGACATCTTGTAAACCGTATCATTCTATTTTTCCAGTTGACTTCTGGATTGTGTTTGACTAGCCAGTCATGTTCCAAAAACATATCTGTTCTATTTAAGTCTGTTACTGCAGCTTCCAGCTGCTCCTTGTATCCATTGATTTTGATTTCTAGAGATGTTACCCTGGTTACCTCTCCATTCTTTGTTCCATCTACATTGAAAACTTCAAATGAGAAGTTGATTGGTCTCATCTGAATTCTCTTGTCTTTGACCAATTGTTCATCAATTCCTGTGTATGTGCATCCTGAATTGACCAATGCCTTGATTTTGAGATTTTTTCCATTCTTTTTCTTGACATTTGCTCACATGTTTAATTCTTTCTCAGCATTACTCCATCAGTTAGGAATAATATATTTGTCCTGAGAATTTACAGAGATCTCTCATACTGTGCCTACTCAAGATCTTCACCAAAACCCTTCTTCTTGTCATTCTCTTTGTTGTCTTCATCATCTAATTCCTCCTGAATCTTTTATTTCTTTATTGACTGCTTCCCTTTATAGTCCCTTGCAATGTGTCCTTCTTTGTTGCATTTGAAACATTTTCTTGTTTCTTTCTCTTTCTTCTTCCAACATTCCTTAGCCATATGGCCATACTTGTTGCAGTTAAAGAACTTTGGCTTTCCATCCTTGAAATTGTCATTGGACTTTCCAATGTCCATGGGCTGTCCTTATCCTCCATATGTTGTTCCCATACTTGTCTTGTAACTGTATTGTCCTTTTATGGACTTGTACCCTTGTCCTACTGAGGTAATTGCTATCTTCCACTCTTTAAGAGTTTCTAGTGTCACAATAGGCAGGTATCCTAATATTATCTTAATGATGTCAGGTCATACATTCTTCTTCAATAAAAAGATGGCATGCAGCTCATCTGTGTCCACCTTTATGGCTAAGGCTTCAAACTTGATCATAAAGTCTGCCATATTTTGTTTTCCTTATTTGAAGGATTCAATCTTCCATTAGGCATCTGCTGTCTTTGTCTTGTCACTGAACATTGTCTTGATCTCTTTAACAAATTCATTTCAATCCCAGATTCCTAGTTCTTTGTCTAAATCATTTAGCTTTCTCTAAGCATAAATGCCTGCTACATCTCTTTTGAGGCGAGCCAGGATTGCTGTGATCCTATTGTCAGTCTCTATAACCCTGTTGCCCTTGAGGAATAATCATATCTCCCTCCACCAGTCTTCAAATTTTGTTCTGTTCCCATCAGATCATCCTGAATCTGAGACTATACTCTTCAGCATTACAGCATGTATGTTGTCATTCATTATTGTTGGTGCTGGTGCTACAGACATTTCTTTGTCTGATCATACGTGATCTTCAAGGATTCTATTCTTTCTGATAGTGTCTTTATATCATTTGTTCTGTATGAACTTATCTTATTCTTCTTGTGGTCTATGCCACACATGTTTTGTTCTTTTTCTGGCAGTAACTTTGCCTAATTCATCTGTAGACTAACCACTATGTACCTCTTCTTTTGCAAGGTAAGCTCATTAATGCTTTACCAAATATTATGACCTTAGCTTGGAGCTCAGGTTGCGCTTAGGCAAAGACTTGAGAATAAGAGAAGGGTAGATTACAAGTGGTAAAGTGTAAGGATACAGAAGTATATCTATGCTATATATAATAAGAGGCCATAAGGAAATAGTTCATAGTACATGATACAAACAAGTCATAAAACATAAGGAAGAAGTAAGGATATAGCACCTACTATATGAGGCACTGACTGAGACTATTACAGCACAGCTGATCATATTGTCATTATCCTTAACCCTAGTTCATGCTGAGTCTATGAGGCATTGATCAAAACAAGAACTCAACAAAGAGTCCCTGATATATTACTACCTATTTATATATATGGTTTATAGTCTATGCTACAATAAATAATCCTACCCTAAAGTCTATACATCAGCTATGAGTGCACAATATGTATACCATGAGATGAACATACTATTAATATATCTTGATGTCATCCTTCCAGCCCTTCTCTCAGATTCTAGGCCTATGATATCATGTTATATGATATGTCATGTGAATGCAGTCACATGTCTATTTATTGTCCAAGAAAATAAATAGAACTAGAAGAACTTGCCTCCCTTTCTCTTTTTATCTCACCCAACTTCTCTCCAATTTCTTCAAATACTCATTTTCAGACTTTCTATTATTCCACCTAAACAAAATTTTCATTATATACTTTCCAAGTAATTCACTCCTCTTAAACATCTCAGCTTCTGGATTCAACATCTTTTCTTTCCTCTTATCTCCTCTTTTCTAATTTCTCTTTCAAAATTTTCCACTAAGTCTATCACATTTCCTAAGTTTTTTAACTCTTCCCAAGTATCTTCTTTGACTGTATATTTCTTCCACCTAACTAAATATTTCAGCTTTCCTCTAAAATCTCTTTCATTTAGTATTTTTTCAACCTCATACTCTTTTTCTCCATTGATCTCTACTAGAGGAGGCAGAATTTTCTTCTGTTCCTCTATCTGCTCCTGATATGTCGCTATCCTGCTCACATTAACCACTGGGTGAATTTTTATTGATGCTGGTAACTCCAACTCCACCATATTTTCTGACATTATTTTCTTTATTTTATATAGTCTTACAAACTTCTCTGTTAACTTCTTTGTCTCTTTATTTCTCATCTGCCACATCAAATTCTTTGTACTTCACAACACTCTATCTCCCACCTTATACTCCACCACTTCTCTTCTATTCCTATTCACATTTTTTTATTTCATTCTGCAATTTTTTCAATGCCACTTTCACTCTCTCATATTCTTCATTTCCTTCACAAACTCCTCTGCTTTCACATGGTTCCCCTTTTTTCTTATCTTGAAACCCATCCTTAGTTCTCTTCCATAGTTGACTTTGAATGTTGATGACTTTGTTGCTATATGTACCTTGTTGTTAAAGATGAACTCTGCAGTTGCCATCCATTCCAACTAATTACTTTGTTTATGATCAATATATATTCTTAGATATTGTTCCAGCTCTTGATTTGTCTTCTCTGTCTGTCCATCTATCTGTGTATGAAAAGCTATTGATAGCTTTGTTTCTATCCCTAACATTTTGTTCAACTTCTTCATCAATCCTGCTGCAAACTGAGGCCCTCTATCTGAAATCACACTCTATGGCAACCTATGCAACTTCCACACATTGTCCCTAAACAACCTCACTAATTATTCTGCCATAATTTTTACTGTCATTGTTATAAAATGTGACATTTTCAAAAACCTATCAAATACTACCAAAATTGAATCATGACCCCTAGATACCAGTAAATAAAGTCCACTGATATATATTGCTATGGTTTCTCTGGCACTATATTTGGTTTTAATATTTCTGCTTTATTCTTCATCCTCTGACACTGATTGTTATGGGACGCTTGAAACATAAACAATTTTTATTTTCCTTTTCTTTTATTTTCTGACTTTATAGGATTTTGTTTTCTTTTTCTTTTTATTTTGGACGATGAAGAGGCACGTAACATCTCAGTCACATGACGTGTCACATGACATGACGTCATAAGGCCTAGAATGTGATAGAAAGATCTGGAAGATGACATCAGGGCACATGTATACAACATGGTGGCCTTGAGGCGAACATGAGGAAGGAGCATGGACATAAGG
>Ga0157364_1001560_pt1 | contig 19731 bp, 18 predicted proteins | sample AttsexASBM2_FD_111476 | JGI IMG/M metagenome (GOLD analysis project Ga0157364, IMG submission 111476) | Fungus gardens microbial communities from leaf cutter ant in Ribeirão Preto, State of São Paulo, Brazil - Atta sexdens ASBM2 | ecosystem: Host-associated > Fungi > Mycelium > Unclassified ...
GGGGGGGGAATAAAAGAAAAAAACCATCTTTACAACATATAAAGATTAAATTTATTAAATTTTTAGTAATTTTATTTAATTTTAGTATTTATTATATCTGTATTAATGATTTTTTTTTATTGGAATCAAAAATTTACCGAATCCCCCCCAACAAAAAGTTAACAAAAAGGCGTTTTTCACCCGTTTAAGAAATGTGATTAAGAATAATATTTAAATATTTATATTATTGATAATTTATAAATTTATAGGTTTATTAACTATATTTTTGAGATATTTTTGTCAATAAAGCTTTAATAGATTTGTATAGTATATTTAATAATCTAATTAATTTAATTTGTAATTTATTGATAAATTTATAGGTAATTGTATTTTTACTTAGTAATTTATTATCTATATTTTGTTCATTTTTAGATGGAATATAAGGAATTATAGCTTTAAAGTTAATATCGTAATGATTTTTTATATCTATTATAGGAGTTTTTAAGCCTTGTAGATTTATTGATCTATTCACAATATTTATATTTAAATCTTTTCATAATACCTGGAAGGATAAAGCATCACAAATAACAGATTCACCTGATAATAATAATTTGAATTTCTCATAATTTAAAGATGTGGGTTTTACCCCGCTCGATTTAATTACTTCTTGATTTGTTATTGTTTTTAAAGCGTATAATTTCTTTCTAATAAAAATTCCTTCTTCTATTTCATGCTCAAGTTTCATTTGACCTAATTCTTTACCAATAATATTATCAGGTAAATTTTTAGTTAAAATAACACTATCAGTATCACTCATTATACAAGGGTTCCCCGGAATATTCTTAAATTTATTAATTGACATTCTCGCGTAAGCTGAAATAGCTGCAGATATTTGAACTGCTGATGGTACTCCTCTTTTTTTATAAAGAGTTTTATCGCTAATTTTTTTAGAATCGTTATCTTTAAGTAGTTTTCTTAGTGATTCTGGTATTTTACTACTATATTTAATTAATACTTTACCATTATCTAAATCAGCAAACATAGAGAAATTATATTTATTTGTAATCTTCTTACTATCCTCTTTATTAACGATTTTTATATTTGATGTAATATCCTTCATCCCAAATTTACCGTATAATGAGTTTAATAATAATTTACTTAAAGTTTTTTCCACGGGATCCTTAGTAGTCTTTTTAATATTATATATTGTATCTACATAATTTTTGAATAGGTCTTTACCTCTTTCAAATTTATAGCCATATTGAATCTTAATGGTATATCCATCTTTCAGAGCTTCTTTAATTTCTTCACTGAATATCATTCTCGAAAAAGTACCTCTAGGACAAAATACCTCATCTGTTTTCTCATCTCTATTTTGAATATATGGGACTCTTAATCTATTATAATCTGGAGCTGTAATTTCCCCATACACAAAACCAAAGTAATTATTTAAATCTTTATCATTACTGAAAGTCGGATTCCCAATAGGCATGTCGTTCAACATAGCGAAAGGGTATTGGGAATTCATATCATAGTAGAAAGCTTTATTAATTTTATTAACACAAACATTAACATTACCACCAAAATAAGCGGATCTAATATCTTTTTCAACAATACCTCTAATCATTTTAATTTTATCATCAGAAGTATAGAAATTTGTTGTGTATATAGCTACAGCTAGTTTAGGGGCAGTTACAAATTTCGTAATGTTTAAAGAGTATAAATTAAAAATTTTCTCATTAAACTTAATCATAACTTCTAATAAACCTAGTACATCCTTTTCTAAATATTTTAAACATTCAGCTTTCAAATCCCAATTATTTGTTTTAATATTTTCATACAATTTCAAAGGCATATTTTTAAAGTATTTATGAATTGGTGTTTGCCCTTTATAAAATAATCTTTTTTTATTCACAAAATTATGAGGAAAAATACCTTTTTTATGATTTATCTCAAATGATTTACACAATGAATCTAACGAAGCATTAAGCATTTGTATAGAATCTAATACTTTAAATTTACAATTATTTTTTGTATTCTTAAAAGATATTGACAGTATTTTATTCTCTTTCCATTTAGGATTAATCTCTATATCATCAAGTAAAATACATCCTTTAATTAAGAACACAGAATCAAATCTACCTAAGTTATGAGCATAGAAAGTATAACCGTTTATATCTAAGTTATTAGCTAAATCAGTTATAATCTTTTTAACAACATCTAAGCTATTTTCATCTTTCTCAATATAATAAAATTTCTTAGTCTGATTAAAATCATTAATGGCCCAACCACCAGCGTACACATTTTGCACACCAATACCTTCGTTCCCGAAAGTTTCAAAATCGATAGTTCCAATTTTAGTGTCAAGTTCATCATGAATGTTATCATCTGGGTAATCTAAGAAATTATAGTTAGCTTCAGTTTTAAAAATAGATCCTTGATGATTGAAGTAATAATTAATACCATTTTTATTTCTAATGAAACCAAAGTCCTTTTTAGTATCAGTTCATGTAGTGATAATATGTTTATCATCATAAGTATTTAAATTTTTAACTTTAATAAAATTAGTATCATTAATCCCTTTATGAACCATAATAGATTCATTATTGTTAATTTTATAAGATGTAACTAAACCGTTAATAATAATAGGATCACCATAATTATTCATAAGAATATTGTTATAATTATCATTAATAGTTAATCTTTTTATGATTAAATCATCAATATTTGATCTTTTTTTAGATAAATTATTTTCAATAGTTTTAGTAATAATACTAATTTCATCATTTTTAACATTAAAATCTTTTATATCTAATCAAACTCTATACATTAACACAAATTCGGCATTAAAATTACCAACAGAATATTTATTATTCGCTGAATACATAGCATCCTGAAAGTTTTTAGCTAAGATGTTAATATTTACGAATTTATTAATTTTAAATGATTCAGATATTGTAATACTTTGAGTTAAACCTTTATCGTCGTCAATCCATCTAACAACAGGTAATAATGTATAAGTTTTATTATCCTCTAAATTAGATGTAAAGTTTTCTATTTGTTTTAACAATAAAGGATAATTATCCATTAACTCAATTAAAAAACCTAAAGATAGTACATTCTTATACGACATGTATCCACCACCAGTTAATTTAGATAATTCTTTATTGAAATTATTAATAGTATTAGCTGAATTAGAATAATAAACTCTATTTAAAGGTTTTGAAAGTAAAGGGAGAACAAAAGAAGAAATAATTATATCTTGTGAAAATTTAAAATCAAACCCAAAAAAGTTAGAAGGATTAATCGTGAAATTATCCTCAAATAAATCGTGAGAGATAAAATAAATAGAAACAGATATAAAAATAAAGGGAACAAAAGGGGAAATAACATAAGAAACAGTATTAACAATGAAATTAATAACTCTCTCTAAATATGTTTTTAAGATTAACCCGCTATATATAACCAACCCTGATCCAATTACTGAATATAAACAAGTATTACAAAATACTCCGGGAAGTGCAATTATTATAGGTGAAAATCTTGGTAAATCTCTAAGAGATAAAAATTTAATGATAATTGAAGGTAGGGCCTTAGCCACTATAAAAAAAAAATAATTTATAAAAATCATTGTTAAGGAGTAGAGTAATCGAAACTCTGTCTGTAAAAAATACTGCTAAACCACTCAGCTAACCCCTTTAAAATGTCAAGAATTAAATCAAATAAATCTTTAAAAACCTAAATGTACTAAACAGTGGATTTATTAATAACCCAATTAACTTCTAATAGCTATTATTAGGAATAAATTTATAGCAATTAATGCCAAAAGGATTATTAAGCATAAAATAACTTCAATAATAATTCAAATATATGAAGATTTCTCAAAATAGTTAAAAATCCATTTAAATTTAGGGTATTTATTATCTAAGTCATATTTATATCTTAAAATTATAACAGTTAAATTACCAACAACGTTTGTAAAAGCAAATAAAAGTAATAAAGATAATATAAAAAATGAAACAGCTAAATTATGTATATCATTAAATATGTTTTCTGATGAAGGATCAACGTTTTGAATGTCAAATTTATTTAAAATAAATGGAAGTAAAAATGAATTATGTTTTACAGAAAAATAAGTCTCTAAAATTTCTCTTAATTTAAAAATATTAAAATTTTGTAATATCTTAATAAACATTATATTTTATTTATTTATTAGTATTAGAAGAATTAGATCCATTATTACCATTATTACCATTATTACCATCATTACTGTTATTACCATTATTACCATTATTACCATTATTACCTTTAATCCTATCATATATGTTTAATCCAGCTTCTGTACCACCAATTATAGTAGCACCTGTAGCAAGACCTTTAACAATTTTTTCGATCAAATTTTTACCAGAAGAATAATGAATACCTAATACAACAACTGTTATAATACTAATAAAGAAAATAAATTTTAGTATAAATAAAGTAAGTGTAATTGCATCAATTGAATATAAATTTTGTGTTAACATCTTTGTTTTTTAAAAATAGTTTCATAACAATCTATCTTAAAAGTTCTAGGATATATTTAAATATTACACCTGTAAAAGTTTCATTAGGTTCGATATATTATATATATTTTTTATTTATATATTTAAAATATATTACGGGTTTAGTAGCAGTTTCAATATACATAAATAGATTATTAAAAGACAAACCTTTGTAAAGGGATATCGTAATTATAAATAATCCAAAATCGAACAAATAATTAAAATATAGAAATTTTAACCGGGAGTAGACTAGCTTAAAATATATAATTCTATAATTATTCTAAATAATTTATATCTTAATACATTATACTTATAATACAAAAATATTAATAAAGGTTATACAATTATAGCAGTAATCGAAATAGTTGTCCAATCTAAAGGAAAAGGTAATAGGGAATTTTAACTAACTACCAAAAAAGTAATCTACTACAAGAGCATTAAAAGTTATGGAATTAATTATACAGGAGTGTAATATTTCATTATCTCTAGGTAATGGACATAGCGATAAAGGAGAAAAATAAAAATATAAGTAGGTTAACGCATGATAGAGGGAAAGATAAATCTTAAAAAGCACTAAATAATTGTGTCAGATAAACGTAAGATGTTAAGATAAAACAAGGATAAGCCCGATTAATAGTTAACAAGGTTGGTTACAAGAAATTAAAATTGAAGTCGATATTGAAATACGAAGTTTTAGGAAGATTAAATAATTAAAATCTTAATAAGTATCAAAGTAAAGATGTTATCAGGGTAAAGATCCCAAAAGGAAGTGGGAAAAAAGTAAGGGAATAGCAACAATGGATGATAGAGCCATTTGTTAAAATTAGTAATAGAAGGTTAGATAGAGCCAGTCGGTGTTGATGGTTCGTGAGGAAAAAGGGGAGGGAAAAATGGAAACAGGTAATTAAAGCGGTCTATGGAAAAAAATATGAATAATAAGTAATGTCTCGTCTGACGGGTATATAATATTAAGTAAGAGGGCGTGTCAAGAAGTTAATTGATGAGGGATTATGATGTGATTAAGTCTCAATATATCTCAAAAAGAGATTAAAGCAAAGTATTAAAGAGATAAATACGTGTTAGATGCAGACATTAAAGGATGGTTTGACAAGTTTTATCATAAATGAGTAATAGATAATCTCCCTATGCGTTTGGGATAGTTAATTTACTTTCTCAATGGATGAAGACAAGAATTGTAGGTCACGAAGGTGAAAAAGAATTTAAGTAATTGAGGAATATATATTAAAATAATAGAAGAGTTCCACAAGGATCTCCAATAATAATGAAGATAACAGTTGAGGGTCTCAATAAGAGTGTTAAAGATAATTAATTACGTAAGGAAGGAATCGGAGGAAAAGGAATAAAATAAAGTATAAGAGTAACGCGGATCATGGATAGGAGCAAGCATAAAATATATGAAGACAATAATGTGTCAAACAAAGTGGGAGGAAATGTGAAAGTAAAAAAAGGTAGGTCTATGTTAAGATATGGTGATAAGTTTTTCAATTTAAGAAATGAGTTGTAAGTGTTATATAACATTAAAAACGCTATAGAAGAATTTTTACGTGTAAGAGGATTAGAATTATCCCCATGAGATAAGTAGTCTCATACGATTAAAGATGGGTGATAAATTAGAATTTTTAGGATTAACCTATCATATTGATAGACAAAGTAAGGATAAGTGGATAAGGCGTTAATCTAAAATAATTGGAGGGGAAATAGGGGAAGGAATGTAAAAGTATCGTTCAACGAAAGGTACATCAAGGATCATGAGCAAAATCAAGGAAGATAGTTATAAGACAATAGGTAATAAATCTTTAGATAATATTATGAAGTATAACAATTAAAAAATAACAGGATGATCAAACTACTTTTCTCCTGGTCCAAAATAAACAGCCATCATACAGCATCTTGATTGATTTGTCTTCAATAGAATCAAGATATATTTAAGAAATTTGGATAAGCATTTCCACTCCATTTCAAAATCAAAAGATATTTCCATAATGAAGACGGAACATTAAGATATCATATTTCCAACGATGGGTCAAATAAAGATCCTAAAGGAACCAATGGAAGTACAAAGGATCTTAAAGTAGAAGATAATAAGATCAGAAGAGAAAAGGTATTATCTATTCCTAAATTAGATGAGGATCATAGTGAATCGAAGTTAGGTAATTTAAAAAAGTTCTAAGAGCCTTAGATTTAACTCTATATTTTTAGTTCCAGTACAGTACATTCAATTAATAAAATTATTATCTTATATTCCTCAAGATTTGAAGGATATACTTATGTTTAGGGATAAAGACAGGTGTCCGATATGTGAGAAGAAATTGATTGAGTTAAGGTAAATAAGGAATTTTACCTGCGTTGAATTTCGTAATATGTGGTCTAATTGGGAGTATCTAATTCAGTTCGATCCTCTACTGTCTAAAACGATTATCGTTTTGTTTTGAGTCGATTTAGGATTAATAATTGAAGTTTCTAGTTTGTTATTTTCTAGATGTTCCTCCTTTAATAAGTCTTGGTATTATAAGTAAGTAGGTTGTCTCAATCAATTATAAATTTATTACAAGATTGGCAACGGTTACCTTGAATTAACAGTAAATTATTTTGAGTGTCTCCTCTTAATTTGGCAATAAGTAGGGGTGTTTTTACATATTCTTTGGATTTAGGTACATGGAGTTAAGAGTTATAGGTTTAGTGGTAATTCATTATGATCAAATACTACCCATGTTTAACTATGTCAAGATGATAATATTAATCGAATATTTCTTATACTTTCTTTTCCAAGGAAATGGTAAAATTAATTGGAATGTCTACTCACAATCTATACGTTCCAGTTTTAGCATGGAAGAAGGAAGTAGAGTGGGTTTATTATCCTCCATGGTTAAATGATCGGTTAAGAGGTCCATAAAGGTATGTTGATGATTGTTCATTATGAAGTTTCTGATTCTTCTTCATACATATACCTCCACTGCCCTTCTTATTTGCATTTGGTGAGAGGGAGGTGATAAGTAATTGGTTCAACCTCTGATAAGATAGTTGATTTCGTAGAATATTTGATTTAGTTCCTTGTAATTAATTAGGATGGTGGACAAGGGAATTATTATTTTCCTTAAAAATTTTCGGTAGATGGGTTATAAGATTAGGAATATAATCCCAATCAGTCGAGTAGTTTACCGGGTCGATTATTGGTTGTATTTATAACTCAGTTTGCTTAGTTAGGGAAGAATATGAGGTGTGTTCAAGGAAGGAAAACCAGTTTATGAGCCAATTTTCATGGAGTAATTTGTGTTTTTTCTTCGGATACTCCTCTAACTTTTATAAAGTCGGATAAGGGGTCGTTTAAATCTTTACCCATGGTCTCGTATTTTACTTCTACCAGAAAATCTAGGCATATCTTACTAATCAAGTGGTGTTGTATCATTCTATTCTAGTCTTATTGATATATTGTGTGTCTGTTAAGATCTCGGCGTTTTCTTCTTCCTCTTTTTTTCTTCAACATTGTGAATCTGTCAGTACTGTATAAGATGTGTATTTTTGCAAGGTTTACAGGTGAGGATTTAATCTGATGTTGAACCCCATCTAAAATTCAATTCATCAATAAAGGCCTCCTTGCGGGATACCATTGTTGTTCTCACCTTTTCCTAATTTTAATTTGTATTTCTTTTGGGTAATCATTACATAATCTCCGAAAGTGTGGGTATATATTATAAATTAATTAGTCTTTACAAGAGGTAATCGTATCCTGTGGGCAACGGTGTGTTTTCGATTAGTCAGTTGTGAGTTATGTTGTCGAAACAACCTTTGATATCTGCGTCTATGATGTATTGAGTGTCATATATTATTTTTCTTTAAGGTTTAGTGGGTTTTTCATACACTCATCTAGGCATGTGGATCATTTTCTTAGGACAACATTATCACCATATCCTGGAATAGTCACGAGTATATTATTATTGTGGTCATTCTGATCCAAAGGGATGTTTTTTGTCCGGTATGGTGTCCCGAATTATAGCATTTCTAGGTATGGTCTATCTCTTTTTGATACCTCTCTTTTTTATCTATTGTACTGTAATCGGTTATTAATGTAAGGGGTTATTTTGTTACAATTTCTTCCTGGTGTAAAAGCGCCTCAGCAAGACGTTCCAGGTATGGATCTATCACTAGTTTAAGTAACATTTGGAATGGTCTCTCATGTATAGAGGGGATAAGCAGTGCCATTGGGTTTTTTTAATTAACAGTCTTACTACGCCTTTTGGTTTGTAATAGGTTAATCCTGACTCTCGAATATATTTTAGTAATCCAAATTTAAGTGTATTGTTATTGGATATTGCAGTTTCGTATTTCTGATTTGCATACTTAACTGGATCCGTATTAATCAAGTTTAACTTTTCTTTTACTTCTGTTAGGGGTTCTAGGGTTTTAATATGTCTTCTTAATTTTTATCCCTCGGTTACTACATATAGAGTTTTTCTGGTTATATTTTGGTGTGTTTTGCCAGAGGGAAGTGATAGTAACTCTCCAAGATTTTTATATTATTCGGATAAATAGTTTTCGCAGCGTCTTTTATGTCAAAGGATTTACCTATACCTATTAACCTTGTTCCGTCCATTCTTGGAGATATAACTCCGTTGCTTTTCTGTGTAAGTTCTACAGCTCAATTTTTGTAAATTTTATTTTCCATATTGTTTCTCGCTTCTCCTAAAAAATCTGGTCATACTTCTTGGTTATTTACTCTGTCTAAATATACGATAGGAAAATTATTACGCAAATTGTAAGCGTTGGAAGTGATTGTTATCTGTTCTAGATCTTTTATTTAAGATTCTATCCTGTTAATATTCTTTTCCAATGTAGATGTTACCTTAAGTAACTTATTTACAAACAACAAGAGGGTCATATAATCTAATTAATTAAATCTTTACAGCCTACATAATTTAATACCCCTTCTTATAACCCCTAACTTCATATTTTAGATAGCTTCATATTTAATAATCTTTATAAGGAATCGGTTATAGTAAATTACTACCAAATTAACAGAAATTTAACCGTAACTAGAAATAACAAATATTATATTTTATTTATTAACTAGGTATTATCGGAGTTAAACTATATAATTTATTTGATTTTAACCAAAGAGAAGGATTTTTAATGTGCATTTGAATAGGAGAACCTTTACTAATCCCTTTAATAGTAAATTTAAATTTATTATCTATAGCTACACCACCTGGGTTTACAATAAATTTTTCTACAATTTTAAATATATCCTTACCTGCAATTAATTCTTCAAAATTATCCCAACTTAAATCTTAATTATTAATACCAGCTGACGCAATCTTAACATCATTATTTGTATTTTTATAAGCATATAGTTTTTTAGCAATAAATATTCCTTTACTTATTTTATTTTCTAATTTCATATCTCCAAGTTCTTTACCTATGTAATTACTATCTAATATTTTAGGTAAAATTACATAATCGGTATCGGTATATATCAAAGGATTATTAGGGATAAATTTAAATTTATATATTCCATATCTAGCAGTTGCAGTAATATGTACAGCTAAAGGTAGACTACTTAAACTTCCTCTTTTTCTTTTATCTATTTTTATTTCCGGTATATCATTTGTATCTTTAATTATTTCTATTAATTTAGCATCAATATATGGACCTGTTTTAATTAAACTATAATCTGTAATCGAATATCCAGGGATAAGTTTCCAGTGGTTAAATAGAATCTGATCCCCAATATCTTTATTGTTAACAATTTTAGCCTTATATAATACATAAGTAAAGCCCAATCTACCGTATAGAGTAATTAATATTAATTTATAAATAGTTGCGTTAACAGAATAAGCCGTTTCAACAGGATCAGGTTTTCTAGGAAAAATAAGATAAACATATTTGGATAATGGTGTACCTTTTTCAAAATGAAATCCAACTTTAGGGAATACTTTATATTTATTTTGCATAGCGTTTTGTAAATCCAGTGTAGAATACCATCCAGTCCATTTAGTATTGTGTGGTAGATCAAGCGTACTATTATCTACTCTTCTAGGAAAAATAGGAAGTCTTAATTCTTCAATAGTTGGAGTAATAATATCTGCAAAAATAATACCAAAACAAGAATCTATAGATTTTACAGTCATTAATTTAACTTCATTACCAACTGGTAATTCCCCAGTCATAGGTGTAGGATATTGAGTATTCATATCATAGTGGTACCTTCATCACATTTATGAGCATATAGTTGAGTTATACCACCAAAATATGCAGGTCTAAAATAATTTTCTAAGGGTCCTTTAATAATAGGGATTTTATAACCACATTTTTTTAAATAATTAACTTGGAAATTTAGTAAACTTAATCCAGATATAGTTTTTCTTTTGGTAATATTTATACCATAATCAAACCAAAAAGGATGAGCAAAAGCAATTAAAGCATCATATAATATCTCTAAATCTTTGTCCAGATATTTTCTGCAATTATCTTTAGCATTCCATACATTTTTGCATTCTGTTAGTAATTTTTTGTATTCATCACTATTAATTTGACTCCCAAAGTATTTAATATTAGGAAGTGTTCCTTGATAATGTAATGTATCCTTACACATAAAATAATGTGGAAAGTAGTCTTTACCATCTACCTTTAAAATATCTTTAGCAATTTTATCTAAGCTATTAGGAATAATATTTAAACTATCTAATATTTTAATTGTAGCATAATTTTTTTTAGTTTTACTTATACCTTTAACTGTTTTATCTTTACTTCTTCTAATTTTCATTTCTATTAAATCATTACTATCTCGTACTATTAATTTAATATCATCCTGTGTAAAAATTTCACAATTAGGTAAATTCACTAATAAAGAATTAGTTATAAATTGAGCCTCAAATCTAGCGAAATTATGTGCATAGAAAGTATAATTACTATAACCACATTTAAATATATCTAGAATCATAGTTTGAATTAGAGCATCTTGAGTTTCACATCCCTTATCACCTAAATAGTAAAAATGTTTATCATCATCAACTCGCCATCCACCGGCATACACAGCTTGTTTACCGCTATTATTTGGGTCAATGTAATTATCAAGTGTTAAATCATCAATACATTTATCAATCGGATATGTTTCTAAATCAATAACCCCTATTTTATTAAAAAAGTTTGATCATGTGCTATTTCTTCCTTACAATCTAAATTAAAAATTTTTAAAAATTTATTACAAATTGAAATAGTTTCCATAGGTCTAATAAGGTTAAATAAATCATCTATAGTATTAAGTCGATCAAATTTACTAATATAAGTAGGTTTAAATACACAATCCCAAGTAAAAGATAATTTATCTATTAATCTTTCTACAATTCTAAAACTATTATAATAAATTAACCTACTATCACTATAATCTTTGCATATATCCTCATCTAAACAAATACCCATTTTAATAGTATTAACATAATCGTTAAGCACATAAAGTTCAGCTTGTCTAATAAATCTATTATTACAATTATTATATTTGCTCCAATCATTAGACATATAAATTATATCACTAACATTCACATTACTAAAGACTATTTTAAGTTGATAATTATCCACAACCCCTTTTCTATCAATAACATATTCACTAGTATTATTTAAAGTAACTAAGAATTTTTTATACAAATCTAAAATATCCTCATATCCTAAATCAATATTACTCATCTTACTACTTATATTTTTAAAAAACAGTTCTTTTTCAAACCAATAATTAAATGGTAAGTTAAAATCATAAAACTTCATATTTTTTATACCTTTTACAATATTAACATCATCAGTTACTATTCCATTAACATCGGTTAAACTTCTTAAATTTCTTAATCCAGATTTACTAATCTCTTTTTTAATCTCCATAAATTTATCTGTACCAAATTTTTTATCACTAATCCATACTCTATATTGTGCAGATATTTTAAAATCTACAATAGACTCATATTTATTACTTAAATATTTACTAATATATTTATATATATCAGATTCAATTATTTCAGATAAAACGTCAGGTGCTATGAACTAAAATACTATGTTCAGATAAAGTCCCCACAATTCTATTTTTAGAGCAAGATTTAGCTACAAATAATAAATAATAAGTTTTATTATCCTCAAGAGTATTTAAGAAATCAACAATATTTCTGTATAAACAATCTTTATTTATACTTACCATATCTCTATCAGCATTATAAGTAAAAACAACATCCTTAAAGCATCTGATAACTTTTAAACCCCCCAGTAAACACTTTATCAAAATTACTCTTAAACAATTTATTGTGACTCTTAACCAAATTATCTAAATTACTTAAATTAATACCTGTATTTATAGAAAGATAATTATCAGACTCTAATTTATTAATAAAATAATTATTCATCATCATCTTCCAATTATTATTTTTACCCTCCTCAGAAGAACTATCCATATCCACAATACCTTTAAAATAACAGTAAAATAACTCAATAACACTCCAAATACCTTTATTAATCTTATAGAAAATATTAATTAAACAATCAGAACACAAAACATTTAAAACCATTAATAATATTAAAATCACAACAGCAAATTGGGTAATATCTAATGAATAATATAATTTACCAAGTAAAATAACACTAGGTGATAGTAAACCAGCAGCATAAATTCCAAAAAATCTAGCTACAAAGAACTCTTTATCAAAATTACTATTAGTATTAAAATCCTTAATAATCTTAAAAATACCCCTAGTATTAAAATTACAAAAATCCAATAATTTCTTAACAAAAATAAACATTAGAAGAGAATATAAAATAAAACAAGCAGTCAGCCCAGTAATAAACAGATAAAAAAAGGAATCATTTTGTTTATAGCTAAAAATTGATAGCCCTAAATAATTAATAATATTTATCATTCTATAGGTGCATAAATTTTTGAGAGTTCTCATTTCTTTATATCAGGCCTCAAAAGTGACAAATAAATTTGTTTTATTTTGCTAATGTAAGGTTTATAAGTCCCCAAAACATTAAATTATATATAAAAGAGGTAGAATTAGTTTAATAGGTAAAATCACGTTTTGTGGCAACGGTGTTAAGAGTTCGAGTCTCTTATTTTACCCTAAAAAAATACATTACCTTTGAATATAAATATATATAAGTATATATAATATATAGTTAATAAATTATGTTTAAGGATATGGTTTACTTTTTAAATTAAGATAAAAAAGAGTTAAAATATAAAAATCAGTTCAAAACATCTTAATAAAAGAGCAAACAAATAATAAGCGAAGTAGTGTAACGGTAGCACAACAGTCTCATGATCTGTTAGATTGGGTTCAAATCCTAACTTCGCTAAACTAATCAATATTTACTTATATGTATAAAAATTTATTAATTAAGGTCCTTTAGTATAGTGGTTCGTACAACTCCCCTTCAAGGAGTCAGGATCAGTTCAATTCTGGTAAGGATCAAAATTTAGGAATAATTGTCATAGGTAAGACTAAGCAATTGCTAATTGTTAGGGTTAATAGCTCTTGGACGTTCGACTCGTCCTTATTCCGTAAAAAAAAATCATTCTTTATTTTTGTTCAAACTTCAATTAGATTTGTATAATATAATAATAATTAATCCAAATTTGAATCAATCGAGGGTGGTTATGATTGTTATCACGATTTAATACTACCTGGCTTCGAATAAAAATATAAAACATATATATAAAAGGTACGAATATATCCTAGTATTATAAAATCATAAAAAAAATAAAAAGGTGAAAGAGGAAGTGGAAAACATAAGCATTAAGAAAAGGCAGAGTGTCGATGTTATTAAACTACATATTTTTAGTATGGGTTTACGCCTCATAATCTTAAGAGTGTAACTTTCTCCTTAAAATCTAGAAAACCAACAATGTTTAAGGCGATCCCAGACATCAATTAGCTACCAAAAATAGGAATAATACAATTAGCCGATCACTTAGATAAAAACCGAATAATATATAAACCCTGAGTCTATAATTTTATACCTGCTTTAAACCAAAAATTTGGGGTTATTAATATAATTATTATACTTGTTAACAAACGGAAAATTTAACCTAGATGAAATAATACAAAATTTGTAAAGATACAAGTACTTTTACTAAAGTTGGTTTATGATGTAAAATATTCGGTCATAATCCAATACACAACAATCAAGGTTACTGGAAAGATGTAAAGGTAGATATCTTTAATAGTTTTTCATTTGCAGGAAAAAGGTTAGTTATGTTCTTACGACATATGTTTTGATTGCTCCAGTAGTAGGAGGAAAACAGTCTTTCAAGTTACGACATAACCCTGTCCCTCACTACAGCTCAATGTCAAAAAGGCCTTCTGTACATTTTTTTATTTATGTTATCTATATCTAAATTTGTCATTTTATATGAAATGATTTACTCATTGTTTAAACAGATTGTCCTGATAATATTAATATGAAACTATCTTAATTTAGGGAGATTTTATTCTGTATTCTTAATTAAATCTTGTATATTACTTGATAATGTTTAATTTAAAACTAAATGCAAAGATAAGAAAATTCTTTAAATAACTTTATATAATAAATTAACAAATTTTAGAATTAAATTATTAGATTCATTGCAAATTATGACGAGGTAGTATAGATGTATTATTTAAATCATTTAATTGTAAATTGAATAAAGGTTATTTTACATACCTTTGTGAAGATAAATAGATTATATAGTGAAACTTTTTATAAAATATATTTGAATAAAATTCCTATTATATTTAATATTTATATTAAGAAAAATGATTGGAATATGAAAGAAGAATGATTAAATTAATTATCCAAGGATGTAGTAAGATTATTAGAAGTTAAAAAAGTTTAGTTAAAAAATTTATAATAAATACTCATTAAATGTGACTAAATTTGTAACAGCACCTAAATTAGCTGATCCTATTTAAACTAGCAATGACTATACTAACTCTTATGTAATTAAATTTAAGATGATGAGAGGTAAAGTTGATAAGAGATTAGAGCTGCATATTTGTATGCTAATATTAATCCGGGGTTATTCTTACGATATGATTTAGATTTATCCAATTTTTATGCTTAATTATATGCCTGTATCTAAACCTACTTTAACTAAAGTTAAAATCTAGATAATTACTTTGGATTAGTTTATGTATAAATTACACACCTGATGATGACAGATGAAGAGTTCCATTTATTAAAATGAAAGATTATAAAACAGGAGAGGTAAATATCCAAACAACCATTTTTATAAAAAAATTAAAGAAGCATATAAGGAAAGATACAGTATTAAAGTTGAAACTAAATTTGACAGAGGTAAATAATTAATAAAAAATTCTTTCTTAAGTTTATACACTATTAAAAAGACTACTCCTATTGAAAAACAATTAAGTAAGTTAATGCTAAATTCAATATATGGAATATTTGGTAATAAACCTTCATTGAAAATTGTTTACTTTAAAGAAAGTATAAAAATAACTAAAAACTATTATTATTAACTATTTGCAGAATTAGATAATAATTTAATATTAATTAAATATTGTAGTATAATAAAGGACTCTTTAAGCAAATGGTTGACAGATATTTAAAGTAATAATAATATTGATAATAAACTTTATAGAAATAGAGCTGTTACATATGCTGTACAAATTTATGCTGCAATTTATGCTTACGCTAGATTGTCTATAATTAAATATATTCCAGGTAATCCTTGTGTAATGTCTGATACAAATACTGTAGTATTATCATAACCTTTACTTTATAAATGTATAGTGAAAGAATTAGAGAAATTTAATCTAATTTAGATTATGTCCTAAGTGAAGGAATTTTCATTAAAAATAAATTATTTGCGAGAAACAAATTGAAGATAAATAAATAATTAATCATAGTGGTGTTAAAGCAAGTAAGTTAATTTATGATAAAATAAAATTATTATTAGCAGGAGAAACTGTAGCTACATAAGGTTCATCCTTGATTGTAAAAAGGAGTACACTAGACATAGATAATTTAAATAAAACAATAAATCTTAAATGACTAAATAAAGATATTAACATATAAATCGGTATTAGGATATCAAGTTTGAAGGTATTGTACACTATATTAAAGATAATTAATTAAAAAATAAAAAAAAGATATAAATTTAAATAAATTAAATAATAAATATATAAATATAATTATATAAAAGTTTAAATATAAACTGACTATATTTACTTAAATACTCTTTGTATAGTTACTATACTATTTAATATATAACCACTTGGAATTTACCCAAACCCAAGAATGATAACGTACCTTCGAATAATTTTAATGCAACAGATCTAATTATAAAAATAGCAATTGATTAGGGTATTATATTATAATTATTATAAATTATACCTTAAATATTTATCGAACACGTTAACTATAACGTTTAACTACTAAGATAGTAGGGATCTTCAGTATTGGATTGAATATATTTTCATTTAATAGCTCAAATCAATTAATAGCTACCTAACCCTTACAATCTTAATATCACAAAAGTAATACCTTAGCAGGTGCTAAAGAGGTGTTGTCTTTTTACTTGAAGGTACCTAATTAAAACCATCCTATACCCCTATAGATAGAGAGTAAGATTTAATTTAATTATGTCTTTATTTTATGGAAAAAATATACCTGTTTACTCTAGACCTTATAATTCTAGATAACCGATCTTTCTAACTAGGATGCCGGTTAGTGTTTAAGTTACTAAGAGTTCTAATAAATTGTACATTTAAACGTTTCCTATAATTGCTTTACTTATTCCTACCTTTTAATAAATCGTTAATATCAAAACCTGTAAAGAACTAAGTAATTTTTATTATGTGTTATAAGACTCTTATCGCTAATTGGGGTAATTTCTACTATTATTGCTGATTTTATAAATCGTATCAAGAAGTTATTTTAACTTATACTCTTCTTTGTTAAGTCTTTTAAGATCATATCATAGCTACCCCACTTCTTTGATGCCATTCTAGACCCCTGATATAATGTTATATTAGGTAAAGTTGGACTATTGCTTGCGCATCTTGTTATTAAGATTAAATATTAGCAGGTTATGCTTACCTTTATTCTTCCTTTTCTTTACCGTTAAGTTAGGAGATTAGTTAATCATCTACTAGTGTGAGCCTAATTAATAAAGACATTTTTGTGCTTACTAGTACTTCGCAGTTTTAACTCTTGGTTTTAGCATTTCCGCTAAATTAAAAAGGTCTTATGTGGACCAACTCTGCTAACAGCTTTCCTAACATATTATGATTCCTTTTAAACTATAATGGTTTGCTACTACTAACACATAGTCTAACCCCCCTCCCCACTCTCTTCTATTCAAGTCCACAGCGCTCCCTCTTTTGATCTCGCTATATTCTCATTACATCTCTCAGGTATTAGTTCACTATTAGTGAAATCAATTTCATTACTACTACTTTGAATATGAGAGCAAATGGTATCAAGTTGCACAGTATGGCTCTTTTTGTTTGAGCTCAATTTCTCACTGCTTTCTTACTACTATTATCATTACCAGTCTTAACTGCCGGTATAACGGTGTTATTGTTAGATCGCAACATTAATACTTCCTTCTATGAGGTTGCAGGGGAGGGGAGCCAGTTCTCTATGTGCGGGTACGCAAATTTGTGTATTACTTTGATTCTGTAATTGAATTTGGTAATCAGATCTGCACTTTTTGTGCTATTACGTGTTTATTAGTGAATAAAGTTATTCTTACCCTCATACTAGTAGCAATACTTAACGAGAAAAAGATTGAAACTCATAAACATGAGACCCAGTCACAAGGACTATCCCTAGATTCAAGTTATCACATTGTTGACCTTCTTAACATTTGGCCTGCATTGAAAAACTATGCAACTAGACTTTTCCGTAAACGACTAAGTACTAAATCATTTAAATTACCAATGGAAAAGAGAACGAACAGTAATAGGAGCGGAGATGTTAGCTTAAGAATCTACCTACATAAATTATTATGTTTACTGTATAATCTATGTATGAGAGCTTCAAAAGGGGTGTGTATTAAGCAATTAATATATACGGGAGACACACAATATACACGTAGCTATCAAGCGTATTTTATGAATAACTTAATAAAATTATTATCTAAATTTTTAAATTTTATACTATCTTATGGAACGCTAGATAAGATATCTTCAAGATAAGATACAATAGTAAGTGGTGGACAAAGAAATTCGTTAAATCATAATTAATCTAAAAAAATAATAGGACGTAGATATATGTCTACTAATACATCTAAATCAAATAAGTCTATAAAGATATTAAGAGATTTAGAGAAGGCATATTGACCCCTGGAGGCCTTTTATCGTTAATGAACTTAAGAAGGAATTAACTAAACCATCAGGTGAGAGAATCTGAATTGGTGATTCCACAATAACCCTGAACAATGGTAAAGTGAAAGTAATTGGTAACCTTACCAAAGAACTAGCATTCTTCATAAGCAAGTTAACACCCCTTAGAGTTGGAATTGAATTTATACCCGTTATGGAAACTGAAATAACCCGACCCTCGACTCATGATATGGATTGAGAGTCAATAAAAATGTTATTAGAAGACCTTAAAGGTGATGATAAAGAGATTAATAAAACTTTAGGATTACTAAGACAATTTAATGAAAATAAGTTTACAATTAGTTATAATAAGGACTATCCTGATAATCCCTTCACAAATTATAGATATAATCCAATAGTTAGGGAATATGTTGAAGACAAGTCTATCTGATAAACAAATTTTGATGATATTCAATTAGACAAAATATTTGATTCACTGAGATTAAAAATACATTATGTAAATTTAATAGAACAGAGAGCAGGTATAAAAAGGGTGTAGTTGAAAAACATTTTAGATCTACAATCAAATTAATTTCATCGGAAGATGGTGTTGAACTATTGCAAGAAGTTAATCTTAAACACCCTGGGAAGCTCTATTGTCAAAGGGTCAAATGATTTAGCAATTAAAAGAAAAGGTTCCGTTACAACTGTAAACGAGAAAGTGAGAACAGGTCTAAAACACTAAAATATTGGTAAAAAGAATGGTGCAAAAAAATAAAAAGGGTATAAAAGTATTTAATTAAGTAAAAAGAAAATAAATAATTAAGTAAGTACGGTAAGTTCGTCCAACTAAAAATTACATAAACTAAAAAACTAATAAAAACTAATAA
>Ga0157364_1001561_pt1 | contig 19728 bp, 20 predicted proteins | sample AttsexASBM2_FD_111476 | JGI IMG/M metagenome (GOLD analysis project Ga0157364, IMG submission 111476) | Fungus gardens microbial communities from leaf cutter ant in Ribeirão Preto, State of São Paulo, Brazil - Atta sexdens ASBM2 | ecosystem: Host-associated > Fungi > Mycelium > Unclassified ...
GATGAACGTGCTACACTATTATTACTGGGAATGGGGCTGGACGAGTTCAGTATGAGTGCCATTTCAATTCCACGTATCAAGAAAATTATTCGCAATACTAATTTTGAGGATGCGAAGGCATTAGCAGAACAGGCCCTGGAACAGCCAACCGCTGAAGATTTGATGGCGCTGGTCAACCAGTTCATCAAAGAAAAAACACTCTGCTAACCTGCTGAACGTTGGCCCGAAATTACTGCTCAGGAGAAGATCATGGGATTGTTTGCTAAATTATTCGGCGATAAATCTGACAGCACGTCTGGTTCTGTGGAGATTATCGCCCCATTGTCAGGCGAAATTGTTAATATCGAAGATGTGCCCGATGTCGTATTTGCGGAAAAAATCGTCGGTGACGGCATCGCAATCCGTCCCAACGGGGACAAAATGGTGGCACCGGTTGACGGCACTATCGGTAAAATCTTTGAGACTAACCACGCGTTTTCCATTGAATCTGACAGCGGTATAGAGCTGTTTGTCCACTTCGGTATCGATACGGTCGAGCTGAAAGGGGATGGCTTCAGACGTATTGCCGCTGAAGGTCAGAAAGTGAAAAAAGGTGATGTGATCATTGAGTTTGATCTGCCTTTACTGGAAGAAAAAGCCAAGTCTACACTGACCCCGGTGGTGATCTCTAATATGGATGAGATCCACGAATTGGTGAAACTGTCCGGCCCGGTCACTGCCGGTGAAACTCCGGTGATCCGTATTAAGAAATAAGCCATTGCGAGTGATCCTAGACGCCGGCAGAGGTTCCTGACCGGCGTTTTTTTTCTCGCTAACGCCGTGGCCTGAGATGCGCCATAGCGGTCACACTTCACTGCGCACCGAAGACTGATCGCAGTAGCCACCCTTTTCCCTTCCCATAAAGATGATAGCGGTCAGAAATACTCGCGTATTAATAATACTTATATAGTGAATATAGCCTGGCACGACAGAATATAGAGCTGCTCTATCAAAAATAATAATTATTAAGCCTGCGATAGTCATTAATCCATTACGTCCACCGAGGATTTACTTGGCGTGTAGAGCTCACTATTATTGGAGCCATAAAACCGACAGTCATATTGCATAAAAAGACATACTGTTCTGTCAGTACGCTAAAACACGCCGCTGACGTAGCCTGTTTAATGCCAATAGCCATCCCTGGCAGCGCTGCCCCCTTAGCGGGGGCGCTCAGAGGTAATCATTCACGGATTTTAAATGAGATTTTTTCTTAAACTAAAAACACGACTGTAATAATATTAAAATGGTCAAGATAAAGATAAATTAAAAGCATCTTTATTTTAGCTACTGTAGAATAAAAACCGAAACTCTGCCTGCAGGCATGTTTTTTATTTTACGATCCTCTGCAGGAGCCCTTTATTAAGTCTCGAGATATTTTGTCTGGCTGACAAAATAATACCGAAGAATATTGATTCAACTCACAATGCAGGGAATAGCATAATGAGTGATTTTATCCCCTTTTCCAAACCCTCCCTCAATGAGGATGATATCAAGGTGGTTCGCCGGGTCATTGACTCCGGATGGATCACTACTGGACCGGAAAACCACGCACTGGAGCAGGCAGTCTGTGATCTAACGGGGGCTACGTATGCCGTCGCAGTCAGCTCTGCCACCGCGGCCTTACATCTTACCCTAATGGCGCTGGGTATCGGTCCCGGTGATGAAGTGATTACCCCCTCGATGACCTGGGTATCCACCGCCAACATTATCACTCTGCTGGGAGCGACACCGGTGATGGTAGACATTGACCGTCACTCACTGATGGTCAGCGCCGACGGCTTGGCGCAGGCGATCACACCACGCACTAGGGCGATTATCCCCGTGCATTTTGCCGGTGCACCTGCTGATATGGACTCCATTAATACCCTCGCCACACGTTATCACATCCCGGTCATCGAAGACGCGGCCCATGCTCTCGGCTGCAACTACCGGGGCCGTCCTATAGGCCGTAGCAATACGGTGCTGTTCTCCTTCCATGCAATAAAAAACATTACCTGTGCCGAAGGTGGAATGGTCGTCACTTCTGATCGGGACTTGGCGGAAAAGATACGCCGTCTACGTTTCCACGGGCTGGAGAGTGACAGCTTTGATCGTCAAACGGCAGGACGTCCCGCACATGCACGGGTGATAACCCCCGGTTTCAAGTATAATCTTACCGATATTCAAGCCGCCATTGCTCACCACCAGCTGACTCAGCTACCACAAATCACTGCCCGCCGTCAGCAGATTGCAGAGCAGTATCTGCAACAGTTACAAGGCTCTCCCTTCCTGCCACTGAGCCTACCGGCTTGGCCTCATCGTCATGCATGGCATCTGTTTATTCTGCGCATTGACCCTAATCACTGTGGACTGAGCCGCGATGACTTTATGCTGCAAATGAAACAACGGCAAATCGGTACCGGTATCCACTTTCTGGCGGTCCATCAGCATCCCTGGTATCGGCAACAGCAGCCGCATCTGTCACTACCCCACAGCGAGTGGAACAGCGCGCGATTGTGTTCGATCCCCCTGTTCCCGCAAATGACCGATGGGCAGTGCCAACGGGTCATCGATGCCGTTCAGGACATTGGCGAGGTGTTCCGTGCGGGAAATTGAACCTATTCGCAAAGTCTCCATCGTGATCCCGGTCTGTAATGAGCAACAGTGCTTGCCGGAGTTGCTACGCCGTCTCCGCACTGTTTGCTCGCAGCTAGATTGCCAATGGGAAATAATACTGGTGGATGATGGCAGCGATGACCACTCACCGCAGCTGCTATGCGAGGCTGCCCGTCAACCGGACAGCGGCATTACCACTATCTTACTAAACCGTAACTACGGCCAACATGCGGCGATTATGGCCGGTTTTGCCTATGTCAGCGGTGATCTGATCATCACATTGGATGCTGACTTACAGAATCCTCCTGAGGAGATCCCTCAGCTGATCAGTGCGGCCCATCAGGGCGTTGATGTGGTTAACACTCGTCGCCAGCGCCGCCAGGATAGCTTCTTTCGCCGTCTGGCCTCACAGTTGATTAACCGTATGGTCAGCAGCAGTACCGGCAAACCAGTGGGGGATTATGGCTGCATGCTGCGTGCCTATCGCCGTCCGATTGTCGAGTCCATGTTGCAGTGCCCAGAACGCAGTACTTTTATCCCCCTGCTGGCCAATAGCTTTGCACGTACCACCCGCGAGATAACCGTCAGACATGATGGCCGCCTTCATGGCAACTCACGATACAGTCTGATGCAACTGATTAACCTTATGTATGACCTCGTGACTTGCGTCACTACTACCCCGTTACGAATGTTAAGCCTGTTCGGTGCACTGCTGGCTGCTGTCGGTTTTCTACTGGCAGTACTGTTACTGCTATTACGTCTCGCCTTGGGCGCATCCTGGGCTGCTGATGGCGTATTTACCCTGTTCGCCGTACTGTTCATCTTCAGTGGCGCCCAGTTTATCGGCCTCGGCCTGTTAGGGGAGTATATCGGCCGTATCTATGGCGATGTGCGTGCCCGCCCTCGTTACTTTGTCAGACAGGTCATCACTCATGGAAAGAGAGCGAAGACAGAAAAGGAACCTCAACAATGAAAACCGTTGTTTTTGCCTATCACGATATCGGCTGTACCGGCATCCGTGCTCTGTTGGCGCAGGGCTTTGACATCACGACTATTTTCACCCACCCGGATGCGGCCGGTGAACACCTATTTTTCGATTCAGTGGCTCAGCTAGCGGCAGAGCACCGGATTACGGTGTGCTGCCCGCAGGACATAAACCATCCTCTGTGGGTCGATCATATCCGTCAATTACAGCCGGAAGCGATCTTCTCCTTTCATTATCGTCAGTTATTAAGCCAAGAGATCCTCGATCTCGCTTCAGTTGGCGCCTATAACCTGCATTGCTCACTGCTGCCGAGTTATCGTGGCCGCGCACCGCTTAATTGGGTTCTACTGCGCGGGGAAAAGCAGACCGGTGTCACCCTACACCATATGGTGGCGGAGGCCGATGCTGGGGATATTGTCAGTCAGAAACCAGTGACTATCGACCCGCTGGATGATGCATTACGCCTGCACCGAAAACTGGTGGTGACTGCTGAAAAATTGCTGGCAGAAACCCTGCCACTGATCCTTGAAGGCCACGCGCCACGTCAGCCGCAAGATGCTTCCCAAGCGAGCTGGGTGACACGCCGCACCCCTGCTGATGGCCGTATTAACTGGCAGTTACCAGCCACGGATATCCATAATTTGGTCCGAGCCCTCAATGCGCCCTGGCCCGGAGCCTTCAGCGACAGCGGCGATAAGCATTTTATTATCTGGCGTTCATCCATCTGCCAGACACCGCACCATCAACTTCCCGGCCAAGTGTTATCAGTTGACCCGTTCTCTATTGCCTGTGGTGAAGGCAGCCTGGAAGTCCTCAATGGCCAGCAGCAACAGGGCGTTTATCTACCCGGTCCAGCGCTGGCCCGGCACCTCGGCCTGACCGAAGGATCGCTGCTCTGCCGCCAGCCATTACTGCCTGAACGGCAGCCGATACGAGTGCTGATCCTCGGGGTAAATGGTTTTATCGGTAATCATCTGACAGAACGGCTACTGAGAGAGACGCACTATGAGGTCTACGGTATGGACATCAGCAGTGATGCTATCAGCGCTTTTATCGGCCACCCGCGTTTTCATTTTGTTGAGGGCGATATCAGTATCCATACGGAATGGATCGAATACCACATCAAAAAATGTGACTTGGTCTTACCGCTGGTGGCGATCGCTACACCGATTGAATATACCCGAAACTCATTACGGGTCTTCGAACTAGATTTTGAAGAGAACCTGAAAATTATCCGTGCTTGTGTTCGCCACCGCAAAAGGATCATCTTCCCCTCCACCTCTGAAGTCTATGGCATGTGTACTGACCCGACTTTCGATGAAGATCACTCTAATTTGGTGGTCGGACCGATCAATAAACCTCGCTGGATCTACTCGGTCTCTAAACAGCTTCTGGATCGGGTGATCTGGGCCTATGGCGAGACACAGGGGCTACGCTTTACCTTATTTCGTCCGTTTAACTGGATGGGACCCAGGCTGGATACACTCGACTCGGCGCGGATTGGCAGTTCACGGGCAATTACTCAATTAATCCTTAATCTGGTGGAAGGCACACCGATTCAGCTCGTAGACGGTGGCCAGCAAAAACGCTGTTTTACCGATATCAATGACGGCGTTGAGGCCTTGTTCCGTATTATCGAAAATAAACAGCACAACTGTGATGGGCGTATCATCAATATCGGTAATCCAGACAACGAAGCCAGTATCGCTGAACTGGCTGATATGCTGTGCCGGAGTTTTGAACAGCATCCACTACGCCACCAGTTTCCGCCGTTCGCCGGTGTACGCCAAATCCCCGGTAGCAGCTATTACGGTAAAGGTTACCAAGATGTCACCCACCGTAAGCCGGATATTCGTAATGCCAAAAAGTTGCTGGGCTGGGAGCCACAGACCCCAACAGAACAGACGGTCGCACAGACGCTAGACTTTTTCCTACGGGATCTGGTCGCTAGACGACAGGCCCGCCAATGAAAGCCGTCGGCTTACGGATTGACGTTGATACCTGGCGCGGCACCCGCCACGGTATGCCCGCCCTGCTGGATCTGCTAGCACAGCAACAGATCCGTGCCTCTGTATTTTTTAGCGTCGGTCCAGACAACATGGGCCGTCATCTGTGGCGGCTGATCAAACCCGCCTTTCTGTGGAAAATGCTACGCTCTAATGCACCGTCTCTGTATGGCTGGGATATTTTATTGGCCGGTAGCGCCTGGCCGGGTCGAATAATCGGCCCTGACAATGCCGAGATCATTCGTCGCTGTGCCGCCTACCATGAAACTGGGCTACATGCCTGGGATCATTATGGCTGGCAGCGCCATGCTGGTTACTGGTCAGCGGAGCGCCTGAGCCGTGAACTTGAGCATGGTATCAAAGCATTGGAAGCCATTACTGGTCAGCCGGTGCGTTGTTCGGCAGTACCCGGCTGGCGAGCAGATATACGGATTATCCGCGCCAAACAGCCATTCGATTTCCTCTACAACAGCGACTGCCGCGGGGTGTCGCCCTTCTTACCACAGCTTTCGGGCAGTGCTTACGGGAGTGTACAAATCCCCGTTAGCCTGCCGACTCGAGATGAAGTTATAGGCAGAACCGTCTCTGCCACTGACTATAACCCCTTTATTCTGGATGCTATGGAGAGGCTAAACGGAGTAGCCGTTTATACGCTGCATGCGGAAGTGGAAGGTATCGCCTGTCTGCAGGAATTCAAGCAACTGCTGCGGCAGGCGCAAGTAAGGGGAATACAGTTCGTTCCCTTGAGTGCACTACTGCCGGAGGATGTCACTACCCTACCGGTGGCGCAGGTGATCCGTGGCCACGTCCCAGGTCGTGAAGGCTGGGTGGGCTGTCAATCTGCCGGTGAGAACAGCCTTCCATGATACGAACCTTCTCGCCATTACTGCTCCTGCTGTTATATCTGATCAGCTATCTGCTACCGTTAAACAGCCGCGACTTATGGATCCCTGATGAAACCCGTTACGCGGAAATCAGCCGTGAGATGCTGACCAGCGGTAATCTGATTGTGCCGCAACTGCTGGGTATGGACTACTTTGAAAAACCGATTGCCGGTTACTGGATCGATGCACTGGCTCAGGCTCTATTTGGCACGAGTCCGCTGGCAGTACGGGCAGGCTCGGTGCTGTCAGTCACGCTCTGCGCAATACTCATTTACCGCTTCTGTCGCCGCGAGTGGCACAGCAGTCACAGCGCAATGCTGGCCGCCCTGATCTATCTCAGCTGCTTTCTGGTGTATGCCATTGGCACTTACAGCCTGCTGGACCCGATGCTAGCACTGTGGTTATGCGCCGCCATGTTGGCACTGTGGCAGGCTTGTGAGGCAACCAGCCGTGCCGGTAAGGCGGTGGGTTACCTTTGGCTGGGATTGGCTTGCGGAATGGGGGTGATGACCAAAGGCTTGCTCGCCTTACTGCTGCCCGCCCTGAGTCTGCTGCCTTGGCTTATCTTTACTCGCCGATGGCGCGACGTCCTGATGTACGGTCCTTTGGCGGTACTGAGTGCCCTAGTTATCCTGCTGCCTTGGTCACTGGCAATCGCCTGGCAGGCTCCGGATTTCTGGCGTTATTTTTTCTGGGTAGAGCATATTCAACGTTTCGCCGGTGACAATGCCCAGCATCGTTCACCCATCTGGTATTACCTGCCGTTTCTGCTGACAGGTGCTTTACCCTGGGCGGGGCTGATCCCAGCCGCTCTAGGTTACGGCTGGCAGCAACGTCATCGTCAACCGGTGACCCTCTACCTACTGGGCTGGGTGGTCATGCCGCTACTCTTTTTCAGCATTACCCGCGGCAAACTGCCCACCTACTTACTGCCCTGCTTTGCACCCTTAGCAATATTAATGGCAATCAGTGCCCGCCACGGTTTCAGCTTGCTCAGTCTAAAACTAAACGGGATCATTAATCTGATGTTCGGACTACTAGGCAGCATCGCCTTAGTGGTCAGTTGTTATGTTCCAGCCCTTACCTTGTATAGCCCGCAAGAATCCTACAAGGTACTATTATTACTGCTGGCATTTGCCGGCTGGGCGGTAGCCGGAGCATTAACTCTGCGTAGCCCCCGCCGCCTCTGGCCGCTGAGTGCTGGGTGCCCGCTGCTCCTTGCATTGGTGGCAGGCTACGTTATCCCTGATACAGTACGGGACGCCAAACAACCGCGCAGCTTTCTGGAAACCATCGAGGTTCCCTTGTCAGCCAGCCGCTATATTATTGCCACCAACCCCGGTTTAGCGACCGCTGCCGGTTGGTATGCCGAACGCAGTGATATCAGCCTTTACGGCTCTCCCGGAGAACTTGCCTACGGGTTAAATAAACCCCAAGCGCAGGGACGACTGGTCGTCGCTCAAGAATTTACTTCTTGGTTGCAGGCCCGGCGTCAGCAGGGGGTCGCATTACTGATACTCTTGCCTCGTCCACCCGCTACCCCACCAACGCCTTGGCCGCAACCTGATTACCGTTATCGCCAAGGTCGCTTTTTGCTGCTGTGGTATGGACCTCGCCGATGACGCTGCTACTATTCACCGTATTATGCACCACTCTGAGTCAACTGTGCCAAAAGCAGGCTAGCCTTATGGCCGCTTCAGCGCCTTGGAAACTATTATTCTGGCTGCTGCTGGCGGGCTGTTGGTTGGGGGGGGCATTTATCCTCTGGATAATGGTATTACGGCACACGCCACTGTTCCTCGCTTATCCACTGCTCAGCCTTAATCTGGTGCTGGTTACCCTGGCTGCTCGTTTTATATGGCAGGAGGGCATTAGCTGCCGCCAATGGTGGGGGATCGGCTGTATTATGCTAGGGATCAGTCTACTGGGGGCTAGCTTATGAAAGGATATATTGCGGCATTAGCCAGTGTTGCGCTGGTCACCCTCGCCCAACTGTGCCTGAAACAAGGCAGCGTGGCACTGCCTGCCCTAACTCAGAGTGGACAAACTCTTTCGCGACTGCTGGCACCGGTCGGCGGTTATCTACTGGCTGGTATTGGGGGTTATCTGTTATCGGCCGCTTGCTGGTTTCTCGCCTTAAAGACACTACCATTAAGCCAAGCCAATTCATTGCTGTGTCTCAGTTATCTGCTGGTGCCGCTGCTGGCACCCGACCCATTTCCCATGACGCCAACACTACTAGCCGGCATGACACTGGTGATCCTTGGGGTGCTACTGGTCTGTGTTCCGAGCCCCCCATCTCCACCCAAACAGCCTTAACGGGACTGCCAGTGCGGCAAGCGCAGAGTAATTTCCAAGCCACCGCTAGGGCGGTTACGGGCCCGGACCTCTCCGTGGTGCGCCAGAACAACTTTACGGACAATCGCAAGTCCTAGGCCATAGCCCTTACCGGATTGTGCCGACTGAACTCGGACAAAAGGGTCAAAAATACTGGACAGTTTTTCATGCGCGACGCCCGGTCCCTGATCGGCAATGATCAGCGTCAGCCACTCCGCGGTAGAGGTTAGCCGCAAAGAGATGGTTTGTCCTGAGCCAGAAAAGCGCAGGGCATTACGAATAATATTTTCGATACAGCGGCGGATCATCTCAGCATTGCCCTGCACGGTATAATCCGCTTGGGCATCGTAGCGTACTGCAATCTCTACCTGCGGCACCTGTGCCTCAAAGCGAGCATCGGCTACCACCACGTCCAACAAACTAGTAAGGTCAAAGAACTGTTCCCCTTCCAAGTAGCCATGCTCGGCCCGCGACAAGGTCAGCAGTTCACCGATCATTTTATCCAATTTGCTGGCTTCGTCATCGATACGCGCCAGTGACGTTTCCACATTTTCCGGGTTCTGTCGCGCCAGCGCTGTGGCCAACTGTAAGCGTGCCAGCGGCGTTCTCAACTCATGGGAGATATCATGCAATAACTCTTCACGAGTTTTCACTAACCGGTCAAGGCGCTCGACCATCGCGTCAAAGTCATAAGCGACCGTGGTCAATTCATCGCGACGGCGCTGCATCTTCGGGTAAAGACGTACCGATAGATCACCGGTAGAGACTTGGCGGAAGCCTTCGCGCAGTAGACGCATTGGCCGGGTTAAGTTCCAGGCCAGTAGCAGACTGAACATCAGTCCCATCGGAACAAACAAAATGAGCATCGGCATCGGTAAATGTAGAAAACGCTGGATTGCCGAACCACGCAACGGCGCCACTTGACGGTATGCACGGGTATTGAAAAACAGCGTATAACGCTGCTCCAGCGGCCCGCTCACCTGCCGACAGAGAATATCCGGTACTAGGCGCGCATCCCGAGAGGCTGGCGGATCGTCAGCCTCGGCACCACGGCTATCCGGCTGTGCAGAACTCGCCACTCTCAGCGGTGGCAGATCCACCGGCACAGGCAACAGTGCAGCCGCGTCTTGGCAGCCCGCACCGCTGTCAGTCTGTACCTTAAACACACTTTTCATCTCAGCAGGCCAGCCTTCGGTGAGTGAGGCTATGCCCTGCGGTCCGTTAAGCTGTAACGCAGAAACGGCGGAGGCCATCTGCATATCGAGTACCCGACGGATCTCTTTCTGCCCTGGCGGTTCAGCGGTACCGAACATACTGAAGCCCAGCCATAAAATCTGGCTGAGAATGATAAACACCAGCAGGAAAACCAGCAGCATTTTCCAAAACAGTCGCCCGGGGTAATCGGCTTTCATCGTATGCGGTAACCAATGCTGCGAACGGTTTCGATATTTACTCGGTCATGGGTCAGCTTACTGAGTTTCTGACGGATATTGCTGACATGCACATCAACACTGCGATCATAGGCTTCACGTTGACGTCCAAGGGCTTTTTCCGAGAGTTCATCTTTGGACACGACGCGATCACTGGCAGCCATCAGTAATTCCAGTAAATTAAACTCAGATGCGGTCAGGTCAAACGCCTTGCCTTGCCAGGCCGACACGCGGGTCGACGGGTTGAGGGTCAGTTCGCCACAACTTAGCTGTTCCTTTTTCTCGGCCACCAACGGTTGCTCTTCGAAACGGCGCATCACTGAACGCAGGCGGGCCACCAATTCACGGGGATAGCAAGGTTTTGGCACATAGTCATCTGCCCCCATCTCTAAGCCAATCACGCGGTCAATATTATCCCCTTTGGCGGTCAGCATAATTACGGGTAACCGCCCCTGTTGCCGCACCTGACGCAGCACATCGATACCGCTCATATCCGGCAGCATAATATCGAGGATCATGGCGTCATACTGGCCAGAGGCTGCACTAGTCACCGCCTGTTTGCCGGTCATCACTAACTCAGTACTAAACCCTTCGCCTTCTAGGTACTGGCTCAGCATCGCACCTAGTTCGCTGTCATCATCGACCAGTAATATTTTCATGGCATCCTCTCTGTCTCGGTTTTCCATTATTTTGCCTTGTCAGATGCTTGCTGACTGCCTGATTTACGTTATCCTTACATCCCCTTTTCACCGACCCGCGACGCTCTTCATCGAGGCTGATAAATACCAGTCGAAAGGTAGCGGTCTCCACGATCACAGACAATCGCCACCACACGACTGCTTGGACTTTCATTGGCAATCTGTAAGGCTCCGGCGACCGCGCCACCGGAACTCATACCGCAAAATATGCCTTCTTGGCGGGCCAAGTTCCGCATGGTTTCAGACGCCACGATTTCGGACATATCCAAGGTACGATCCACCCAACGGGGCTGAAAAATCCCCGGCAAATAAGCCGCCTGCCAGCGCCGGATCCCCGGGATCTGCGAGCCTTCCTCAGGTTGCAGCCCAACAACCTGGATCTGCGGGTTTTGCTCTTTGAGATAACGTCCAACCCCGGTGATAGTGCCTGTGGTCCCCATACTTGAGACAAAATGGGTCAACTGCCCGCCACTCTGTTGCCAGATTTCAGGTCCGGTTGTTTCATAATGCCCTAGGGGATTATCCGGATTATTAAACTGGTCGAGTACCTTACCTTCCCCCCGTGCCGCCATGGCCGCGGCTAAATCCCGAGCCCCTTCCATGCCACCCTGCTGCGCACTGATAAGCCGCAGTTCTGCGCCATAAGCCTGCATCGCCGCCTGACGCTCCTGACTCATATTATCCGGCATCAGCAATACCATCCGATAGCCTTTCAGCGCCGCAATCATCGCCAAAGCAATACCGGTATTACCGCTGGTCGCCTCTATAAGCGTATCCCCAGGGGAGATCTCGCCGCGGCATTCTGCACGGTGGATCATTGAGTAGGCGGCGCGGTCTTTTACCGAACCGGCAGGATTATTTCCTTCCAGTTTGAGCCAGACTTCACTGCCATTGGCCGGTACCAGACGCTGCAGACGGATCAGTGGCGTATGGCCAATCGTATTTTCCAGAGTAATCACCGGGCTATCCTGTAGGCAGAAACGAAAACAGCCCGGGCGCTGCAAGGAGCCGGGCTGTTTTACAGACGATGGAATGAAAATATCAGGCGCTTTTGGCAAAGGCAACAGCTTGCAGCCTCTGGTCCCCCTGATAAATTCTTGCCTTATCGATACCGATAAATAACTGCTCACCGCGAACCGGCGGGCTAGCGTGCTGATCCAGCACCAAGGTCAGATCACTGCCCTGCCAGCCTTGTGGGGCGGCAACGACCTGCCAGTAGTGACCGCGTGGGCTCACTTCCAGCACTTTTACCGCCAGCGGCGTACTGGCTGAAGCCTCAAGGGACACGCCGGTTTCCCACGGACGTAGGAACAGCTCAACCTCTCCGCTATACGGGTTGGCGCTGATCGGCCAATGGTGATCGGCCACCTGTAGGCGTTCACCCTGGATCTGCCCAGGGAGGCGGTTGATCTCCCCCAGAAATTCCAGCACAAAACGAGACTCTGGCTGTTCCCAAACGCGTTCAGGGGTACCGGTTTGCTCAATATTTCCCTGACTCATCACCACAATCCGGTCAGCGACTTCCATCGCCTCTTCTTGGTCATGGGTAACAAAGACACTGGTAAATTTCAGCTCTTCATGTAATTGGCGCAACCAGCGGCGCAGTTCTTTACGCACTTGAGCATCCAACGCACCAAAAGGCTCATCCAATAACAGGATTTGCGGGTCAACCGCCAACGCTCGGGCCAGCGCCACACGCTGTTTCTGGCCACCTGATAACTGGGCCGGATAGCGATTAGCTAAGTGCGTAAGCTGTACCATTTCCAGCAAGTTGCTGACTTTTTTACGGATATCTGCAGCCGACGGGCGCTCGCGACGGGGTAGTACCGTCAGCCCAAAGGCAATATTGTCGGCCACCGTCATATGACGGAACAGTGCATAATGCTGGAACATAAAACCGACATGGCGATCACGGGCATGCAGATGGCTGACATCACGGCCATGGAAAGAAATCGTGCCGCTGTTCTGGTGTTCCAATCCGGCGATGATGCGTAACAAGGTCGTTTTCCCTGAGCCTGAAGGCCCAAGTAGCGCCACCATTTCACCAGATTCGATATCCAGCGAGATATCGTTCAATACACGGGTGTTGCCGAAAGATTTTACAATCTTATCAATATTAATGCTCATAATTGCTGTCCTGTTGCTGGCGCTGATGCTGACGTTCCAGGCGCCATTGCAGTGCACTTTTCAAGAATAAGGTCATAATCGCCATCAGTGCCAGCAGCGCGGCGGCGGTGAAGGCACCTACGGTGTTGTAGTCTTGGTGTAATAATTCGACCTGTAACGGCAGTGTATAGGTTTGGCCTTGAATCGATCCGGACACCACCGATACCGCACCAAACTCACCGAGAGCACGGGCATTAGTTAATACCAAACCGTAGAGCAGTGCCCAGCGAATATTAGGCAATGTGACGCGGCGAAACATCTGCCAACCACTGGCCCCCAGCAAGACCGCGGCTTCATCTTCCTGGCTGCCCTGACTGAGCATTACCGGTACCAATTCACGTACTACAAACGGGCAACTAATAAAGATACTAACCAGTACCATGCCCGGCCAGGCAAACATCACCTGAATATTATGGGCATCCAGCCAGTGTCCAGCTGGGCCATTAATTCCCCAAAACAACAAGTAGAGTAACCCCACCACTACCGGAGACATGGCAAACGGAATATCGTACAGCGTCAGTAATAGTTGTCGTCCTGGGAAATTAAAGCGGCTGACCAGCCAGGCGAGTAGTGTGCCAAACACCAGGTTTACCGGCACGGTGATTAGGGCTATCAACACCGACAGCCAGATAGCATGCAGCATGTCACGATCTTCAAGGTTATGCCACGCCGCCATAATGCCGCTGCCGAGGGCTTCCCAGAAAATAGATATTAATGGGATCACCAGCATCAGTGTTGAAAACAGTATGCCGAGACCAATCAGTAGATATTTTCCAGCTTGGCTGTTTTTACGTGCCACGGAGTTTCTGTTAACAGAGGTGTTCATCAGTGCCCTCCGATACGACGGCCATAACGGCTTTGCAGAACGTTAATGATAAACAGTAGGATCAATGAGGCTGCCATAATCACCGATGCGATGGCACTCGATGCCGGGAAATCGAACTCCTGCTGACGGATAAAAATCATCAGTGAGATCACCTCGGTTTTCCACGCAATATTACCGGCAATAAAGATCACCGCCCCGAACTCCCCGAGACTCCGGGTGAAGGACAGTGCCGTACCTGCCATCAGGGCCGGAGCCACTTCCGGCAGGATGATCCGACGGAAGGTCTGCCAAGGGGTTGCACCTAATGTTTCTGCCGCTTCTTCATATTCCGGTCCCAGCTCTTCCAGTACCGGCTGCACGGTACGGATCACAAAGGGTAGGCTAGTAAATGCCATCGCCACCGCAATCCCCAGCCAAGTATAAGAAACCTTAATACCGAACTGACCGAGGAAATGGCCATACCAGCCTGATGGGGCAAATAATCCGGCCAGCGTTAGCCCAGCCACTGCGGTAGGTAGCGCAAATGGTAAGTCCATAAGCCCGTCGAGCAGGGTTTTACCAGGAAAACGGTAACGGGTGAGGATCCAGGCCATCAGCATGCCAAATACAGCATTAAATAACGCCGCCGCCGCCGCTGAGATGGCAGTCACTTTATAGGCGACCACCAGCTCGGGATCAGTAATGACGTGCCAATAATCCGCCCACGTCATTTTGGATAACTGGATCAGTAATGCACTGATCGGTAAAAGTAATATCAGGCAGGTAAAGAACAGGCTGGTGCCTAAACTGAGCCCGAATCCGGGTAATACCCGCTTTTGACGCATTTGTATCATCACTTATGTCCTGCTGCCTGCAATTTATCGTATTCTCCACCGCTGGCGAACTGGGTTTGCATCGCCTCAGCCCAGCTGCCGAACTGATCTTCTACACGGAATAAGGACACTTTTGGGAAGCGGGCGCCCTGCTGAGCCATTAAGTCCGGGTTATTCACTCGGTAGTAAAAACCGGTCAGTACTTTCTGAGCTTGCGGACTGTACAAGAACTGCAGGTAGGCTTTCGCCGCCGCAGCATTACCGTCTTCCGCTACATTTTTATCCACCCACGTCACCGGGAACTCCGCCAAAATATTGGTTTTCGGCACGATAACCTCAAACTGGTCATCCGGATATTGCTGACGGATAGTGTTCACTTCTGACTCAAAACTGATTAATACATCTCCCAGCCCGCGTTCGGCAAAGCTGGTGGTCGCCCCTCGTCCTCCGGTATCAGACACCAGCAGGTTTTTTAACAGCTGAGTCATATAGGCCTCAGTACGGGCAGTATTATTACCATTTGCCTGAGAGGCGGCACCCCAGGCTGCCAACCACGTATAGCGGCCATTACCCGAGGTTTTCGGATTAGGAAAAATCAGTTTAACCCCCGGTCGAGCTAAATCGGCCCAACTGTGGATCTGTTTCGGATCCCCTTTACGCACCAGAAACGCCATGGTGGAGTAGAACGGCGAACTGTTATCCGGCAAACGCTGTTGCCAGTCTGTGGGGATCAAATTGCCCTTATCATGGAGGATCTGTACATCGGTCACTTGATTGTAGGTGACCACATCCGCCCGCATTCCCTGCAAAATAGCCAGCGCTTGCTTAGAGGAGCCGCCATGTGACTGGCGAATAGTGAGTGGGTCCCCGGGATGAGCCTGATCCCACTGCTGGATAAACAGCGGATTTAGCGCACTGAACAGTTCACGGGACACATCATAAGAACTGTTTAGCAGGGTTGTTGCCTGTGCCGAGCCAACTGTCATCAGCATCAGCAAACTCAGCTGCTGCCATTTTTTCCCGAAATCCTTCATGCGTCAGCTCCTGCGCCGTAAAAATGACCCGAAATCCGCAACATAAGTGTATTTTTTTCTCAGGGAAAAGCTGTAGCAGTTTTATAGACTTTTTATTCCTTTTAAAGTCTTAAAAAGCATAAGGCCAACACAGGGAACATTTAGGATGAAAAGTATCCAGACCGTGACAGGCCAGCAGACAACGGGTTGTCAGCAAGGCGGGATTACAATAACTGCAACTGAGTCAAGGAAGGTGCGTAATAATAGCTGCCCGTCACCGGCTGGGAAAACTGCAGCATAGCATCCGCTTTACCATCACGTTCACCAAACATACTCAGTAACTGTTGTTCAATATTGTGTAGCCGGGCGCAGTAGGCGATGAAATAGAGACCATTAATGCCGCTGACGCTACCATAAGGGAGGCTCTGACGCAGAATTTTCAGGCCCTGACCGTTCTCGGATAAATCAACACGACTGACATGAGAAGTCACGGGCCGTTGATCCGCGGCTAACTCTTCACTGGTCTGCTTGGTTCGACCTATGATCGCTTCTTGACGCTGTTGCGGCAGGCGATCCCAGCGTTGCAAGTTGTGCTGCCAGCGCTGGGTAAACACATAACTTCCCCCCGCATCCTCCCCCTGCGCGATCACCGCGACCTGCTGACGCTGCATGCCTTGAGGATTTTCGGTGCCGTCAATAAAACCACTGAGATCACGATCTTCAGTCCAACGGAATCCTTGTGTCTCCTCCTGTACTGTTACCAGCCCGGAAAATACACGGCATGCAGTTTGCCCAAGGGTAAAATTGAGATCATGTCGCAAGGAATGAATATGGACCAGCAGGTCCCGTTGGGTGGCCGGCGCGAGCCCCTTACCTAATGGCACAAAGTCTTTCAACTCCGGTGCTGACGTGGCTGACCCGCTTAAATCGCGCCAAAGCGCGGGGCCAAAAGCGATCACCGCGCTGAGTTGCGCTTTAGGGAATTGCTGCTGCATCTCTGATAAGGTTGCCAAAAACTGCTGGCATGCTGCACCAATAGCGGTGACATCGCCGGCGACATTGGCTTCTAGCCACAGGGCAGCTCGACAATGTTCCGGCAGAATACCACTCTGAAAAGAACTCACTTTTATCTCCACAATCAAAAACATAGTAATGCAGAGAGTACCTGAAAAAGGCCGTTACCGGCACTCTTTTCGACCTAAGCCTTGCTTACTGATGCCAGATAATCTCGCTCAGCGTCCAGTTTTGCAGGGTAGCATCTGCCGGCATCATACCTTGTGCCAGCGCAGTTTCCCCTTGGTAGCGGTATTGAATATGCTCACTGCTTGGTGCCTGACACAGCACAGTCCCTGCAGTCTCTCCCGGCTGACAGTGACCAAAGGCCTGACTGTAGAGATCAGAGAATTTGGACCCCAGCTTCACCCCTTTGACAGAGGTGACTCGGGGGTCGGTCACCACTACCCGAGAAACATTGTCCTGCCCTTGGATATCCAGCATCACTTTGCCATCGCGCTGCGCCTGCCAGAAGTTAACGATATTGCCGTCTCGGGTACGCATACCTTCACGCAATTGGTAACCGCTCCCCAGCGCTTCACGGATCGCTGACGAGGTCATCGGCGTTAGGCTATTAAGGCCACCCACGCCCTGCTCAGTGACCTGCACATCACTGCCAAACCAATTCCAGGGTAATGCCGAGGACCAGGAGTAGCTAAGCGGGTTCCACCAGTGCACGCTGTCCTGTTGCGGTGCACTGCTGCCGGAAGAGGCACAACCGGATAACACAACCACAGCGGCGAGAGTCGCGGTTTTTAAGGCTTTCATAGGGATTTCAGTCCTTGGTAGAATGTTCTGATGTCTGCTTGGAGTCAGATTCGGTGAAAAAGTTTAGTCACGTGCCGCCATTTCCGGTCGAAAACCGTCACGCAGACGACGGTCCACCAGTAACCACAGCGCCGACAGCAGATCAAAAATCAGTAACACCAGCGGCAACGGCGATTGTTCAAAGGAAGATCCTGTTAGGCCAGTCAACTGGCCGCCAAACATCAGCAGCGACACCAGCACTAACGCCAGCCGACTGACCGCCCACAGCCGCAGAAACCGGTGACGGTGGCCGGACAGCAAAAATACCAACAGCGCTATCAGTCCGCTGCTAAGTCCGGCATAAAAAGCCTGAGTATCTGGGTAGAATAAGCCCAGTAGTGCCTCGCCCTGTTGCCGCGAGGCACCGGCCATTACCAGGATCACCCAAGTACGGGCCTGTAGCAGCAATACCAGCCAAAACAGCAATGGCAGTTTTAACTGGCCGTGGGCGTTATAGCTGTCTGGGGAATAAAGGTTCCCTCCACTCCCCTGCCCATGGGGCTTAGTATTCACGGTCTTCGATCAGTCGCTTACCAAGGATCATCGAGTCCACGGTTTCATATTCCAGTTTTTCATAGAAGCCGAGCACCACATCATTCTCTTCACGAACCATCAGATTGATTTTCGGGCAGCCCCGGGCAATCAATTTTTTTTCCAGCCGCGTCATCAGCGCATTGGCAAAGCCCCGGCCGCGATAATCTGGATCAACCCCCAGATAATACACTGAACCACGGTGACCATCGTAACCGCCCATCACAGTGGCGACGATCTGCCCGCCCAGCACTGCCACTAAGAACAGATCCGGGTCATGGTGCATCTTTCGCTCAATATCCATCTCTGGATCATTCCATGGCCGTAACAGGTCGCAACGCTCCCACAGCGTAATCACTTCATCAAAATCTTCTTGGCGGAATGCACGAATTTCCATCGCGATGCCTCTTTTTCAACGATAATTGGCAGATTATGGCGTTTTAGTGTTGCCCTGCAAACCCTTAAACCGCAAACGATCAGCGAAAAGCCGCTATTTGTAAAGACCATAACTGCAATACTCGGTAAAAGGCTGAAATATTTGCCTTGTCGCAAAATTTCGGTTGTTACGATATAACAAACATGTGTTAAGCCAAATATTATCCGGATGGAACTGCAGATGAAAAAATTATCCCCGCTAAAACAACTGGTCAATCGCCGCCAGTTACTTTTTTCCGGCCTGGCGCTGGCTGCATTATCACCACGGGCTGTACTGGCCCGGGATACCGAGATCAAAGCTAACGCTTCACGTCGTCCGCAGCCCCATAAACCGGCCACTAATGGCAAATTTATCGTGATGCTGGATCCGGGGCATGGTGGTATTGATTCCGGAGCCGTCGGGGAAGAAGGATCAATGGAAAAACATGTGGTGCTGGAGATCGCCGGTAATGTTCGTAAGATGCTGAATAATCATCCGCATATTGAAGCACGAATGACCCGTGACTCTGACCACTTTATTCCTCTTTATCAGCGGGTTGAAATTGCCAGCCAGCACGGTGCGCATCTATTTATGTCCATCCACGCCGATGGCTATACCAGTCCTGATGCTCATGGTGCCTCGGTATTTGCCCTGTCGAACCGTGGTGCCACCAGTGCCATGGCGCGCTACATGTCACAGCGTGAAAACTCTGCCGATGATGTCGCTGGCTTAAAAGTGCAAGAGAAAGATCACTATCTGCAGCAGATCTTATTTGACTTGGTGCAGACCAATACCATTAAGAACAGCCTGACGTTAGGTAAGCATGTCATTGAGCGCATTCGTCCGGTGCATCATTTACACAGTCAGGTCACTGAACAGGCTGCCTTTGCGGTACTGAAATCACCGTCAATTCCGTCAGTACTGGTGGAAACCTCTTTTATCACCAATCCCGCTGAAGAGAAGCTGCTGGGCACCACTGTCTTCCGCCGCAAAATCGCCAATGCTATCACCGAGGGGATCGTTAACTATTATAATGAGTCTGTCGCCCACAGCCGTCAGGTAAGTTAGTATAATCCCCTGAAATCCCTTAACCAGTGAAGTGATATGAGCGTTCCGGATAAGAATCAGGTA
>Ga0157364_1001563_pt1 | contig 19721 bp, 14 predicted proteins | sample AttsexASBM2_FD_111476 | JGI IMG/M metagenome (GOLD analysis project Ga0157364, IMG submission 111476) | Fungus gardens microbial communities from leaf cutter ant in Ribeirão Preto, State of São Paulo, Brazil - Atta sexdens ASBM2 | ecosystem: Host-associated > Fungi > Mycelium > Unclassified ...
ATATAAAACTCTAAAAAATATATATAAAAAAAAAAATATACACAAAAAATATTTATATTATATATATATATATATATATATATATATATATATATATATATATATACGTTTACATTTATCTCATGATATTTTTAATATGTATTTTGTATATGTAGTTACTAGATCAATTGTGATTACAATTTTCGTAATTTTCGTAAAAACAATTTTCGTAAAAAAGACTTTTTAGATATTTCAGCAAACAAGCATCAAATTAATGTTCAATATCATTTTCATATCAAAATAACATCAGCTTATTTGCTGAAATGTATAACTTATATGTATAACTTATATGATAATTAATGAAAGGTAGACAATTTCCGATGCTTATATATTATAAATATTTTATTATTTTAATTATTGTAGTAATTAATAATAATAATAATAATATAAAAAAAATATCAATAAATGTCGTTAATAAAATTTTGAATATAGGGGTATGTCTTATTATTTTTAATATATTATTATTAACTTCTTATAAATGAAATATCAATAATAATTATTTTTTAAAAATACAATGCAGTACTATAATAATAAATTTAACGTATTAATGCATTAATTAAAAAAAAAAGATTATTTTAAAAATATAATATACTTTAAAAATATAATATACTTTAAAAATATAATATACTTTAAAAATGTTATTGCGCTTTTTTTTAACATGCATACGTGTTACATATATGTATATAATAGATATTAAGTTGAAACATGTTTTTTTTAAAATATATTTGCGCATATATACAGGTGAGTACGTATAATATAATATTGCACTAATTACTTAATATATGCATGTATTTTTGATAAAAAGTGAATGATATCATGTAATAAGTTATACATTCAGATTATTATATTTTCTATAAAATGAATTAAATACACAAAATTTGATGAGAAAAATTGAGAGAATAAAAAGCTGTAATGAATTAATGCAGGTATAAGAGCAAAAAGAGGCAAAAATAATAGTTTATTCCTATATCATATACGTTAATTGATAAACGTTTTGACCAAATGGGAATTATTAACTATTTCTGTTATTACGGTACCGCTCAACTAAAAATATTTCCGAAATATGGGCATAAATATCTTTATTGTGTTAATGTCATTTAGGGCCGGTTGTTCCATCTTTTGGTAAATTTTACCTGTTGAGTAAATAGCAAGTACTCAATCACATGCGTGGATTACCAGATTTATCTTACAGGTAAAATAGAGGAAGTTTTCGCTACTCAAGCAGCGATTGTTAAATTAGGATTCATGAATCCATTTTACTTCAATGTTGAAATTTAATAATTTGCATATAATAGCGATTTCAAGATTCTTGTTGAAATATATATCTTCTAGATGCAACCAAAATGTTATTTTTTTGTCTTCCTCGATACAAAAAATCCGAATTATAGCATTATAGTCTAACAGTTTGGACTCTAACCGGTCTAATGCACAAACGTGAAACATAATGTATATTACAAAAAGAATTTATTTTCAAAGCTAATAGTATGTAAGTCGTCATCAAAAGTATATATGTGATATGATATCGACACGTTGGCCTCATAATAATTAAGACTGACTGAACGTAAACAATTAAGGTTATAATTAAAACTAAAATTTAACGTTAAGATAAAACGAGACTAATAGATTCTTTTTCTGGCAGTATCCCTATTACGGAAAAAAAGGCCAAAAGAGTAGTCAAAACGTTTACCAATTGATGTATATAACATAAAAATAAAAACTTTTTATTATTTTTATGCATTTATGTTTACGTTTACTTATGATTACGTTGGTTAATTACGATTTTTATTTTCTTATATTTTCTAATCATTAGTTAATTTTTTTCAACGTATTAATTATTCTAAAGTTATCGTTAGTCTCGGAATGACAACTGGCTAGATCTATGAAATACTGACAATCCACGGGTTTAAATGGTTTCATTAATTCTATGATACATTCAGTATCATTGTACGAAATATAGCCAGAGATAATTTATCTCTTTTGAAACGTACAATATAATCTTTTTTTTATATACTTCCAAATTCGTTTTTTCTGAGTCTGCAATTATACATAAATATATATATATATATATATATAGAATTAAAAATTAGAAATATGTTACTGTATCAATTATCTGATGAATTCTATATCTGCATAAAGATTCAACGATTTTCATCATAATGCGATTTATTAACAGAGGAATATAAAAGTGATAATGAATAATATATCAATAGGCGTAGGCATTTGAAAATCACATGAAGATGTTATTTTATTTCACGTCCTACAAATGAAAAACCTTCTTCCTGATATGGATGCAATATAACAGCTAAAATTTTCATAAATAAGTATTTTTCTTTTTCCTCATTTCTTCTAAGTATAGCACATAAATGTGATTTTACATTCGCTATTATTGTTAGCCAATTGTAGAGGTAATTCTAAATTTATTGGAGAATTAAGTTTTTTCTTTGCTACTAATACTTGTGTGGAAGATATCAGTGCAGAAATTAATTCAGGTATTTTAAATAGTTCTTCTAGAAGAGTGCATTGAGTCGGTAATTTTATCTTAATCATGTTTCTAATTAATTCAATCACTGTTATCGTTAATTTCTCTACAACAAAAACTTAATAAATTATTCGCTGAAATTTGATTCTTTATAATATATTACAAAATATATTACAAATATAATATATTACAAAAATTAAAATTTATTGCTCAATAAATAGAAAGTAGGAAATAATAACCATAACTCGTCGAAGCTAAAGAATTATTTAAGCATTACAAGATTCAGCTTTGACAGCTTATGACCATTATTTCCTGTTTCCTATTTATTGAATTTTCACATGTACAATCCAATAAGATTCTTATTGTTTAAAATTTATTATTATTGAATAAATCAGTACCATGACAGTGCTTCCTGAGTATGGCTCTTATATCGTGTGCAAAAGATCCATATTCCTTAAAGTGGATAACCAACGTGATTCAAAATTTTTTATTTTGATTGTGCACTGCTAATTGTAAAATTTTCAGAAGGTTGTTTAATATTAAATTATCAGTAGATTTTAATTTATTTAGAATTAACATAGCAAACTGATTCAAATTGCCTATGCAGTTTATTGTTCGTTTAAACATATTGTTTATTTTGAGAATTATATCAAAACATATTTCCTAAAAATATATTTTAATGACTTTGTTAAAGTAATTACGTAAAACTTGCTCAAGAAATAATTGTTACTGTAAAGTATTATGCAATAAAGATAAATGTATCATTCCATAAGTTCTGGTTTATTTTGCATTTGTTCCATTATTTTTATTAACATACAATGTTTTCTGAGATAACTTGCTATAGTCTTATCGTGGCTATTGATTAATAACTGATGAAATCCATACTTTATCATATCTAGACTTTTGTTTGTCTGAAATCAGTGAGCCGCATACAAAAAAATTTTCAAAAAGAAAAGTATTGTACACAGAATTCTCTTAAAGTACTTTGATATTATCCGTTGATGTTGAAAATTATAGGATTGCTTGGGATTTTTAATAACAATTTAACAATTATCAATAAAATTGGAAATATTAAACAATTATTCCGAGCATTGGCTCGCAAATATATAAAATCACAAACAGCATTTTTAAACATATAGCGAATTTTAATTAATTTGAATTGAATTAATGATGTTGAATGCATCCCAAGCAGAACGAGTTAATATGATACCAAAATGATGTCTAAATGATTCCAAAATAGTTAAAAGTTTTTCAATCATTTTCAATTCATTTTAATGTTATTTTGACGTTTTCATGACTTGTTCTCTTGGGATGTAACATCAATCAATAGTAGAAGATGTAACGTCATTAATCTAATCCATGCCGATTATTCTAATCTTAGGTCAGAAACGATAAATATTATTTATATTATTACCTTAATTAAGTCCCATATGTCATCGATAGTTCAATAAGTTCTCGTCTTAGAGTTCATCAAAATGAGTTAGAATTTTTTATTATTTTATTATTTTCATCATATAATAGAACGAAAGGTTTTACGATGGTTTCAACTTCATCTTTAACATTTTTTCTTTTATGCGAATTATCTTTAGATTTTTCATTCTCTATTATAGCAAAATTACAATAGTACTTTGAAAAAATTTCATATCCAAATTTTTATTACATACAAAAATTTATGCTCGAATCTTGTTGCTCCACAATAAAGTTAATAATTTAACATTCGCAATTTGCACCAAAGATCTTAAATTATTTTATAATTTTATCCTTTCAATATACTTATGATGTACTTTACCTCTACTGATATCTTCTATATTTTGTTTGTATTGTCGCTCATTTCAATATTTTTTTTAGAATTCTCGTTCGAATTTGAATTAATCGCATCATTCGATGTTTTTATGTCTGAGAAAGAAACATCCGGGAGAGATGACTTCATCTGACTTATAACATTATCGATGCTATCATCCAAATCTTCTTGTTGGACAGATACTAAAACAAACAATTTTTTCTGGCAAATAGTTGAATGGACTAAATAGAACTTTTAAAAATCATTTCAGCAAACGCGATCGAGAGAATTCGCAATAAAGGTTTTTAATCTTGTAAGTTCTCTCTCTCTACATAAATAAGTTGTTCTACATAATTCGCAAATCGCAAAACGTAGTTCGCAAATGCTGACGCAAAATGACAATCACTGCACGCAAAATTCACACAGATGAAAACCGCACACAGTGAAAAAAACAAATGCAAATTTTCATTCTGCGAACTACGTTTGCGAACTATGTTTTGCAATTTGCGAATTATTACGATTAACGATTTTGTTTTTTACCTGCTGCAAGTTCAGACATTGACGAAAGGACATCTTTTAAATCCATGATTTAACGAAATCGAATTGCTACTGTAACACCAAAGTCTGTAACAACAAAGAATATTGTTGTTATGACATTTAAGAACATACATCCGTAATAATAATAAACACGCTGGAAACTAAGACTCGCGATACTTAAGATGTTAAATTCATTTTTAATATATTTTACAAAAGATGATTCGATTTTAATATTGAAAATCTTTGGAACATCGGATTCATCTTAATAAATATATATTATATGCTTATTTCGATTTCTGCTACATTTTCTCCATCTCAAGAAAAAGTTTCTCGACAAAACTCTGATTAATTTAATTGGCGATTAACTTGTGAATTTAATTTAATTAATATTTTGTTGACATAAACAGAATGATTAAATTTTTATCGTTATACTTACAGTTAGAAAGCGTGTTTTAAACAATTCTGAAATTAAATTAATTAAATTGATTATAATAATAATTAATTAGAATTTGATCGAAATTATCTTAAATATCATACATGTTCTGTGGTTTCTATTGTATCTGTGTTTTTAAAAAAATATTTCTAGTGATCGTCTATTGAAGAAATTAATCGACATGTGTTGCAAAATAATTGCAGTAACTTTATTATTCATAAGGTTGATAAGATTTAGACAAGTCAGTTATAAAGGAGCATAAAGAAATGAAAAAAAAAAAGAAATGAAAAAATGTCTAAATCAAGCTTGTCCAATTTGAGCTCCGGAGTCAAAACGCAAAGCCATTGACGTAAAAAAATTCAATGCGAGTAAGATTTTAGGAACTGTAATAACTGTTGATAAGCGTCAGTTAGGCTATGTTCCAAAATTTCAGAGACTAAAGTGATAATACGCATTTAAGGCTATGTTCCTTTTTGAGGAAAATTTTATTAAAAATATATAGTACATGTAACGTATACTATAACATATAGAGTAAAATCTTACTCGGAGAGGAACGTAGCCTTAAATGCGTATTAACACTTTAATCTTTGAAATCTTACCCACATTGAATTTTTTTGCGTCGATGACTTTGCATTTTGGCTCCAGAGCTCAAATTAGACAGGTCTAAATAATAAGGCCTGGTCTAAATAATAAGGTTGTAATTGTTTGCAGCAAAAAAAAATAATTTGTCTAATGAATTTCTGATTAAATAATTTTTAATTTTAGAAGAACGACGCGGAAGATTTTACGTCAGAATGAAATTCAAAATTTAAAACATGATGTTTACATTCTCTCGAATTGACTATGTGTTAAAAGATGAAGAAAAAGAAGGACAATTAAATGTTCTAGCAAAGTTTTCATTTATTTTATCTTTTTATAATTCAGATTTTAATTATTTTATCTTTTTGTAATTCTTAGACTTAATTTGTTGCTTTCGGCATTTTATATTTTAATTATGTTGATTACAGTCCTCTAAAGTTATATGAATACATCGTAAATGCAATTGACCAATAAGAATAGAAATATGTATCTACGCTTCAAAGCTTTAGAAATTGCCTAATAACCAATATAGATAAATCAGATTAAAATTAAAGTATATCGGTTGAAATGAATAACAGAAGAGATTACGCAATCATGTTTGGATGTTTTATCAATTTTGAATATATGGATATCGTTGAGTAATTTTTGATTTAAAACGGGAATGTACACAGTATCAGCGTAATTAAACAAGAAAACATTAAGGATAATATTAATGTACCTTTTTGATCAAAATGATTAAATTTAAAATTTTTTCCTTCGTCTTTCATCCATAATAAAATTACACTGTAGATTGTTTGGGTTGTCTCGAGTCAATAACGTGTGTCATGAGTTCATGAGGTTTGATTCTAGCGCTACATTGCTATACTTCGATTCCGCAACTCTCATCGTTCCTTTCCCCTTTAACAACGGATTTCCTTAAATTTTGAAGTTCCAATTCCAAACATCGATTCTGTATCGATTTTTTACTTTTCCATTAAAAAAATGTGAAAAGTGAAAACTTTTTACATTGAAGTTTATGGAGAAAATTTGGTCTCTGACCCAAAAAAAGGGAATGGATGCACAACTCTTATAATAAATATTTTATTGGCTGCGTTCAGCAGAGAAAACAGCTTTGTAACTGTTATAAAATTCTTAAATATGATTGGTCTTGCTCTTAGTTCCTCATTGGATTTAAATGTATAAACCAGCCATTGATTTCAGGAAGTTTATGAACGAGTGTAATATTATTACTGAAAATGAAAATGAACAAAATATTTATTATTAATTATACAAAGATAATTAAAATGAGTGGAAAAAAATTCCACAATTAAGCAAAAATTGCAAAGAGAAAAGAATTGTAGAGATTAATTAATATAAAGAAAATTAATTAATATTTAAAGTTTATGAAAATGCTTATTGAAACTTCGTAACTTTTTATACATTATATATCTTCAACATTTTGATTGATTATCTCATCCTGTTATGATTTTTCCATTATGTTTTTTCTACATGGAAATCTTAAGATTTTTGAAAATCCGCCCTTAATGAGATCAGGGCATCCAACGTAATTCCTCCAAGAAGGCATGGAAACCTAAAATTCCTAAAGTCTGTTCTTCTTTTTCCATATCCCAAGACTGAATTGCACATTTAATTTTTCTTCTTTTTCTTTTCACATGAGACAAAAAACAAAAAAATGAACCGCGCAAAAAGTGCAGTCCTAGTAGAAAAAGAACAAATCTCTATTTTACAATTATTGTTTGAAAACCAGTTTCGCGTTGATAACGAGGGAAACGAGGGAAAAGTAAATATGCGCATATTTATACAATAACAACATAGTGATGAATTATAAATTACAAGCATCATATTTTCTCGATTTCCTTCTCGAAATTTGCTTCAAAAGGTAATACACGTGTTGGTAATCGGTGCACGCACGCGTGCCTAACTTCTCGCGCAATGACGTCAGCGGCAAAGTTTGTACGGAAGAGGAAGGATGAGGGAGAAGATATTGGACGGTCATCGGCGATGACGGCGATAACCGAGGGCGGCCGAGGTAGGCCGAGGAGTGGCCCGCGAAGCGAGGATTGGGAAGAGGAGGGGTGTGCGGAGTCGTACACGTGTGCGCGGGCGCGAGCGCGCGCAAGTGTGTGTGACTCCATTGGCGCGGTCGTGGCGGTGCGGTTGCTTGCTGGTGCATGCTGGTGTGCTGCTGCTACTGCTGGTGGTGTGGACCGTGGAGCGGCCGGAGCGGTCTGGCTCGGAGTGTGTCAGTCGGTTGGTGAGTCCTGTCGGCGTTGCTCGGTAGACGTTGCGGGTATATGACACTGTGGCGACGGCGGCGAGCCGATAACGAGCCGATAGCACAAGCCGTGAATCAGATCGGTAGCCGACGAGGAGCAGAGGGAGCGGTGTCGTCAGTGGGTCTTGTTGCTCTATCTCATCGTTGTCGGTGGCCAGTCTGTTGATTGAACACTACTGGTCCATGTGCTCTGCTGACTAAAATGCTCATCAAGGAATTGTAAGTGTAGCACGGGATGGAGAGGGGGAGGAAAAGGATGGCAACGGCGATGATGACGGGGATCGTATGAAGCGGGGGCTGCAGGTGCGCGCCGCGCGGCACGGATTTCCGAAATTCGCTCCTCGCCATGGCCAACGGAGGCCAGCACAGCGAAATTTAAAACCGATCGACATAGGTCACAATGATTGGTGATCTTTAATGCGGTTGGAGAAAGAGAAGAAGAGAGTTGAAGAAAAAGAGATAGAGCGAGAAGGATGGTGGCCCTTTCATCCCTTATGAATCATCCCGCATGATTCTAGAGGTTGCACTTTCTGCACTTCTCTATCTCTCTCTCTTTCTCTCTCTCTTTCTTTCACCGAAGTATACGATGATTTCTGATCAGCAGCGGGAAGTGCGATAAAAGTGCAGCTTTGCAGAGAATCTCAGTTGACCTTAGACTTTCTTGGCGACGATCGCGTATAATGCGGATCGTTCGGTCATAAATTTCACAAATTTATTGATCAGCTTTGATTTTTCATGTAATTAAGATCGGCCGGGTGATACATGCATCTTACGACAACGCGTCCCCTCTCTATCCTGAGACTCAAGGACACGATTACGTTATCCATTAATTTTCTTCGTCTCCTTGCTTTTCGATATATAACGCTGACATAATTCATTATTTGTCTGTTACAGCCGTGTCACTCTGCCCCTCACAGTGGAAGAGGTACGTGTCTGATCTGTCGCAGGAGACCCATTCCTCATAATGACTCAGTTTGAGACTTACCTGGATGTTAGATTGCAAAAACAGACAGTTGAAATTAATCTTAGCATTGCCGTGCAATCAAGAAAATTCACCAATCATCTAATTATCCTCTACATGGCACGCTTGCCTGAGTACTTATGTAGAGTTATCTTGCATAAACAATGCTGAATTTATAATTAGAAACCTATTTTATCACATAAACACACAAGTTTTTTATTATTATCTATTACTTTATTGTTATCTATTTTATTATTATCTATTGCTGTTTAAACTATTGTTTCTATTTTTCTATTTGTTATCTGCTTCAGAGTATGTAATAAAATGAGAGATATATATCTTAATAATAGTATGATTATCATTTTATTTCAAGTATCAATTTAAAAAATAGATTCGCATTACACATGGATTTAAATCCTTTTTTCTTTTTTCCTGTTAATGAATGAAAAGAAACTCAAACCAAAAGAATTAATAAATGAATGAATGGTTCTCACAAAAACATGTCAAAGTACATATATAAGTATTTATATCTCATGATATAAATTATATAACGACTTATTGTACCTTGAACATTATCAAGAATTTATATATTCTTTTCTCCTTAACAGTATCAAGTAGCTCAACTGTATTCTGTAGCAGAGGCTAGTAAAAATAATACAGGCGGTGGAGAAGGCATTGAAGTATTGAAGAATGAGCCGTTTACGGATTATCCGTTACTCGGTGGAAAGTACTCATCAGGCCAATATACATATAAGATTTATCATTTAGCTAGTAAAGTGCCTGCTTTTATTCGCATTTTACTGCCAAAGAACTCACTAGAAATCCATGAAGAGGCTTGGAACGCTTATCCCTATTGTAAGACAGTCATAACTGTAAGTGTTGCGCATATATTTATTCACATATACAAGATATTAAGTTTAAATATAAATTCATAAACGTTACTTTGATTTTTCCATAGAATCCAGGGTATATGAAAGATAATTTTGTGATTATGATAGAGTCCTTTCATATTGGCGACGTCGGCAATCAGCATAATGTAAGTATTATCGAGTTTGGCAAGTATTTTTAGTTATTTACGTATCTTTCTCATGAATAGGTTCATGAATTACCGCCCGATAAGCTTAAGATCAGAGAGGTAGTGCATATAGATATTGCCAATGATCCGATTGCAAGTGCCGATTACAAGGTGGATGAGGATCCATCTAAATTCAAGTCCCAGAAGACAGGACGGGGCCCTCTCGTTGGGAAGGACTGGAAGCATAATGTTCAACCTGTGATGACGTGCTACAAGCTAGTCACTTGTGAATTCAAATGGTTCGGTCTGCAGACCCGCATCGAAGGATTCATTCAAAAGGCGGAACGGCGCCTGTTTACCAATTTCCATAGGCAAGTGTTTTGCTGGATAGATGGTTGGTACGGTTTAACCATGGAGGATATTAGAGCAATCGAAGACAATACGAAAGAAGAATTAGACAGGGTAAGAAGAATTTCGCTTTTTTTTTTAATTCTTCAGTTCCAATCTTCCAGCGGGCGTGTTCTCCGTGTCATTCTTATGAAGGGAATACAAGTCTTATGGAGGAAATACAAAATCTATTTTTTGAGTCTTGGCTTCTCAAGATATTCCTTCAGTATCTTTCGGGCCGTCGATTCGTTCAGGTCGCGTTCCGTTAGCGCATGTTGTTTACGTAGAATCGATTTTTAAGATATCAGAGCATTTTTTCAGAAAATTCAGGACAAATTTGTTCCTAGAGGATATACACAGGAATTGTTCAATGGAAGTGAAAAGCGAGAGAAGTGCAAGTTGTGCAAAAATACAACCACCATCCTCAAATGCAACAAATGTTTTCATTTTACTTTAAAAAAACATTCGACAATTATTATTTTCAATAATTATAATACGACTAATTTATAATATGAATAAGACTTTTTCATTTTAAGACTAATTTTCTGATAAAAGATAACACTTATTTTTTTAAATAAATGATCGTTTAAATATTGTAAATTTTCGCATAATGTTTATTTGTTGATATGCTTTAATTTTTCGAACTTTCAGTCTTATTCTGCGGTTGTGTTCTCTATATATTGACACGTCCGCTGGAAGGTTAATTAAATCGATTATCTTGTTTTACGCGAGTCTTTTATATTTGTTTTAGAAGTCAGAAATTTCATCCGTTTTTGAAATGTTTTTTATATATATGTTCAATTGCAGCAAAGACATCAAGGTGAGGTACGGGGTATGCGAGCTGATGATTGAGGCTTCGATAGCTTCTATTATGAACGGTTAAATCAATTTCCTTATACATGTCAACACAGACGCATACCTACAGATGTACACCCTGTTACGCTCTGTCATAGACGATTTCACAGGATTCGGACGATTTCTGGAATTTACGTGTCTAGATTCAGTGTCTATTACAAATTACTTACAATTTTAATTTATTTTACATTTACAAGCGTTTTAGATAAATGTATCTACAGTCAAAGATTATAATGTAGTTATTATTATAAAAGAAAAAGAAATGGAAGGAATCAGAATCTTCTGGTTCTCTTGTTTAATGCATAATTGAAAAGAATCTGGTTTCTTGAAAACCATCATAGATAAAAACGTTATGATTACTTAACAGCAGTTTGTAGTTCAATAATAATAGATATTGGAGTTCAATTAATGATCGACAAAATGCTTGCTGCAAAATACATAAAGAAAAAAAAACAAAGGAAATAATGTTTAACATCGCAAATTTGATCGTAGTCTAATAGTTAAAAAATTCCACAGTTTAATATATTAATGACAATTGAAAATCTAAATGTTACATATTAATGATCTGTATCTCGAACTATTATTTCAACCAAAAGTGTGATGTATTAGATTATGTATTTTCGAAAGAAAGCTCGAGAGTATTTTCTCAATTCTACGAAAGTGTATATGTGATCAGGAGGATCGATTTAAAAAGTTCTAAAGATTTTAAATGTATATCTGTAGTTATTTCATGGGATCCCTCTACGATTCCACGAGACAAGGTACTACGGTAGATCTCAATCTATAATGTTCCTCTATTCTTTCATTTGTTATCGACAAGTGCGAGACGTATATATGTATCTATTCCCTAAAGAGTTAGGACCAAACTGATGGATTTTTTAATTATACTGCGATGCTAACAATAATGTTATTAATATATTACACTCTAAATTGTTTACTGAGGGGAGATGATGTATTCTATGTAAAGCTCACACTGATATACATATACACACATATGTAGAGAAGCAGAGTTTAGGCTATTTCAATATTGGTGACAGCGAGTGAACGGCGAAAGAGTGCGTTATTGTATATATATAAAAAGAAAGAAGCATACACAATGAAATTCAAATTATATATATATAAATGTTCTTTTGCATTCCAATGGATCTCTTAGTACAACCGACAAAGTATTCTGGAACGCTGCTCGTAACCTGTTACAGACTATTATGATCATCCTTAAGTTTTTAAATTTTTCTTCAGTATATTATGTGAGAAAAAATATCATAACAAAAAAAAAAGATAATTTTGTAACTATCTCATTCATAACAAAAGCAAAGCTCGATATATACGAGATATTTAAAATTTATTTTGGAATGCTTACATTTATTTTCACTGAATTGACTCTTAGAATGAAATGAGAGTAGTCTTTTAATGGGTTGGATTTGCAGCAGCATTCTCACCTAGTGATAGGATCTATAATTAAATATACGATTAAAGATTGAAAAACAGTAACGAGAAGTATATAATTTAACTGTCATTTGCACAAAGTAAATGTATTCTCTGTATTTTCTCGTTGGAAGGCATGTAGTCTAAAGTAGCTTTTATCTTCGTATTCATGTACGAACAGTGGTAGTCGCGACAGTGCACATAGTATTTGTACTCAATGTATCACAGACGAGAAAACAGAGAAACATGGACACATGGTATTTATTCATCATTTTATCGACGAGGGAAAATCGATCGAAATAAGGCACATCTGTGTCGTTCAAACAAGCTTGTAACTTTAATAGAGTCCGTCTTTGTTCCACGACTATGTCGTTCGTTTTGTTAAATATGAGAGTTTCACACATGTACGCGGTTCACATTACACTTGTTATTCTACGATAATAGTTATTTAAATAGATTGGTTCTAGCTGCTCTAGATGTACAAGCAGGGTAGAAAAAAAATCGTGGATAGATAGAAAAAAAAAGAGGAAAGGAAAAAATTCCGTATCGCTGCCAAAGGGCTAATAGTGAAATATCAGTGTATGTGTATATATGTATATATGCACGTGTATATGCGTTTTATTTTCTTGCATACATACGTATATGCGTAAGTGTATGTGTATGTGTGCGCGCGTATGTGCGTATGTCTCTCAATTCAGTCAAGTATTTAACCAAGAGTTAATAAAATTAGAAGGCATAGCATATGAAATTTATTTCGACTTTTCTCTCCATATAAAAATATAATTAATATATATATATATATAAAATTTAATATTAGATGCAATACGTACAAAATATATTTTGTTTTTTTTTTTTTGGATATACATATAAAAGATACTGAAGAATTATCTTACTTGAGTGAGTGCGATCTCAATTGAGGCCGTACTCTTTGATGAGATTTGCGGCGATCACAAGTCTCTGGATCTCTGATGTGCCTTCATAGATCTCCGTGATACGCGCGTCCCTGTAATGACGTTCCGCCGGCATATCCGATACGTATCCCATTCCTCCCAGAATCTGTAAACACTGATGAGCGCAGAATGTGGCGGTTTCCGATGCTGACAATTTGGCCATAGCGGCTTCCTAGCAAATAAGAAATTATTTTGACAGTAGATCAACGAGAGAGATGCGCAAAAATTTATTTGTATCGTAATATTAACTTCGGACTTTTCTTGGTTTATAACTGAGAAGAATGTAAAATGAATGGACACAAGATTTTGATAAAAAGACATCAGACATCGATATAAATTACATTTGCAACTGGCACTCATTAGCTCTTCTACTTGAGATCTTATACTTGAAAAATCTGTTCATTCCTTGTGAAAATTACCTTATTTTTTCTCATTTGATTTTGTTGCTTTGATTTGTGGATGATTAAATTGATTAAAGCTATCGTGATTACTTAAAAATTTTTTTCTATGCATTCATAGAAGCGCGTTTACTTTATCCGATATGATACATAAAATGTAATCAATAGAAAAATATATATGAGATAAGATTAAAATTTTAAATATTATATATAAGATAAGAATCTAGAGAAAATTTGACCGTATTATTCAAAGTGAATATTTTACTAAAATGAATTAATATTTATCTCCAAACATTTATAACGCACCTTTGTGTACGGTTTATCACTATCCTTAAGCTGAGCCGCTCGCCACGTCAACAGTCTTGAACTTTCTAATTTTAAAGCCATATCAGCGATTTTTTGTTGAATCGCTTGTAGTTTGATGATCGACTGACCGAAGGCTTGACGTTTGGATGCATAATCCATCGCGCAATCCAAGGATGCTTGAGCTATGCCCAACGCTTGTGCAGCGATTCCTATTCTGCCAGCATCTACAGAGAGAATATTATTTGAATAATAATTAACTTGTAAAAATCCACATAATGATTGTCACATACCTAGAGTCATCATTGCGATTTTAAAGCCCATTCCTGGTTTGCCTAAAGTGTTGTCTTGTGGCACTTCACAGTCCTCAAAAATTAAGGAGCAAGTGCTGCTACCTCGTATACCCAATTTGTCCTCTTTCTTACCCAGGCTCAAGCCTGTTGTCGGACTGTCCATTACGATAGCGCTTATACCTTTGTGCTTCTTGGACTTGTCAGTCGTTGCAAAGAGAATTATTGCATTGGCTTCGAACGCATTTGTTATCCACGACTTAGTGCCGTTAATCGTATAAACGCTGCCGTTCGCTTTGGCAATGGTAGACGCTGCACCAGCATCAGATCCATTACCTGGTTCACTGAGAGCAAAACAGCCAATTTTCTCACCGCTCATATAGGGAACGATGTACTTTTCTTTCTGCTTATCAGTTCCGAATACATTTATAGGTCCTAAGTAGAGGGAATTTTGTACACTCATTATAACTCCAGCACTTGCACAACCTCTCGAGATTTCTTCCGTAGCTATAGTATAAGCCAGGTAATCTAGTCCTGTTCCATCTAATGCTTCAGGAATACATAAACCCATAAGACCCAACTCGCCCATTTTCTTGATCTGCTCCTTTGGAAAAAGATGTTTTTTATCAGTCTCTGCTGCGATAGGTTTTAATTCTTCCTCGGCGAAATCTCTGTAATTACAAATTTTTAATAACGATGATTATTTAATTATATATGCAAAGTAGATAGAAGTGTAATTTATTGCCTACACCATATTATAAAATACCTGCATGTTTGATATAACATTTTATGTGTGTCTGGCAGCATAGAATGCGAGGTAATGTGTCGATTGACATTGACAATGCATGTACTTCTAGACACATTATTTGCTATAATCAATATTTAAAATAATATCTTCATTCTCCGTAATATTAGGAAATACTTGATACTCACCAAATAATCTTAAGCATTGTATTGCCATTGTTTTTCGTACTGTCGTTGACGTTCGACTTATGGAATTGTTATAAATTAAACCTTCGGACTTTGATCCGAGAGAGACAGCACAAACATTTGCACACGGTACGATATATTCATGTATTTATCTGTGATAATTTATGTATGTATATAATATTATTTTTAATAATTGCCGCAGATTATTATAATTATGTAGCAGAGTTTCTATATGTTCCTATCTGTTTACTACTGTTCTATTGTTTACGTTATAACAAGTCAGTTATGCGTAGTCTACAATGGTAGTATCAGTAATGGATGAGACTGTAAGAAATTGACTAGTCACAGTCGATTATTCTTCTCATATTAAACTGTGATTGGTCAATTTGTTACTCTTACAACCTCATCCATTACTTGCTACTGCCATTGTAGATCACGCATTACAGATCAGTCGCAGATCGTTATGGAATCTACCTATCGCCAGCCGATAAAGTTGACGTACAGAAATAAATTAGAGTATCAAAGGCAGTGATGTGTACTAGAAATTTTTGAAATCATGAATGAGCAAACAATACCATTAGGATCATTCACAATCAAATCTGAAAATATAATAAATTGTATAATAAAAAAATACATTTATCCAATACATTCGAAATACATTTTAATTGACTTATTATTCTATATAATCGAATGTTTTAATATGAAAGAAAGACTTTCTTAAATATGTATAAAATTATACGATGATAAAAATAATCATTTAATTGTCAAACTCTATAATAAAATAATATCTTAAAATCAATTAGATTTTATGTAAATTTTCTATTGACGTTTCTTTTCGTATTTTATAAAAATGTAGCTTCAGTAAGATCGATTTTAAAAAGCTGCCTAAATCTGTCGCTTACCAAAGCAAAAGATAAAGATAAAAAATTCCGAAAATGGCGAAACTCTCTCTCGGTTTTCGCGCCGTCCATGCGCCGATAGTGCCGATCAATATATCGTGTAGGCAGACACAAACGCGCGCATGCACGGTCGCGGTTCAATAGCGACGAGCCCGTTCCTGCCGCGGATCCTGGAATATTGCGTTTCTGCAAGAGAAGAGTGATTCTTCGTCGGTGAAACAACAAAAGAGTCTGTCATAATGTCGAGCAGCAAGTGCGTGAAACAGCCCCGTAAGGCGTACACCAAGGAACAGCATGAGATGACGCACTCCGAGAAGCTAAGACTGATTGACGATGAGCTGAATTCCTTTTACAAGTAACGAGTCACTTTTAATATACGTGGAATTATTTGTGAAGTTGTATTAGATTTTTATTTTATATTTTCATTGCGCTCTTATCACCTAAGTAAAAAAGAAATAAAAAAATTTGCATCAGTATACGATAATTCCAAAATTATATATAAGCAAGTAGATATTTTTCCAAATCATTATTATAATCATTTTGTAAAAAGCAGATTTATGGAAAAAAATTATTTCTATAATTATGCATGATAGAGATCTTTTTTCTTTATTATTAGAGCTGTTATTGTATCCAAAATTTTTTTCACAGATACTGTCAACAAGCGGGCTTCACTGAAGAGGAAATGGACATTATATGCCAACCGCTCGTAGCAGCGATGCGTCGTTCATGGTTGCAACTCGTTTGTCGTGGCACCCTAGTGCTGATAGTATTGGGTACACTGGCATGTCTTGCAGCTCAGTTGGACTTCGTTGGTACTCATTTCACCGCTCTCAGCCGTTTGCTGCTGATAAAAGTTTTGCCGATCTGGAACTGGCAGCCGCTCTATTATGAAAACTGCATGATTAACAATCCCTTTTACAATGATTACACTATCACGGAAGAGGATTGCGTGGTACGCTTCGTATTTTCAGAATAAGAAAAATCAATCTTTACGTTTGGGAAAAAGATTCTATTGCGGTTTTTGAGATGTAAAATATTTTAAGAAGAAATATATCTAAGATACCTAAAATTCACTTGAATAATTGACAGAGAACTTTCTTGCAGACCTGCGAGGCGTTGGAGACGATTGATCGTTTATCGGACGTTCGGTATCGTAATCTGGTTGATAATTACCTGAATCGCGATGCACCAGCCATCATCACCGACGCAATGGATTCATGGGCAGTCATGAATACCGATTACTTCTGGTTTGATAATATCACCCATGTGAGTAATAGATGAATTTTGTTGCCTTATTACTATAAATGTTTAACTTCTTCAGGAATCAAATTGAAGAAAAAAATGTAGATAACTTTCACTTATCGAAAGTTGAATTCTCTTCGAAGACAAAATTGCCATAGCAAAGAATTAGTGTGATATTTAAAGTCCCATGTGAAGAAATATTATTTTTCGACGCAACAGCTCTACTTGGAGAACGAGCGGCTGATGGAGACGGTACCTTGCGCCCTGACCTCCAATCTGCGTACTGGTTCGTCCGATCTTGCGGCATTTCTTCGACGCGTGCACGCCCCCGAAGTGGCTAAGTGGTTTGTCCATTGGCAGAACTGTGACATCAACGCTGTGAAGGTGCTCAGAAAGTACTATCAACGACCGTACTTCCTCTCCAGCACTGTTTCGCCGGCGCATTTCAATTGGGTGCTCATGTCTTCAGACTACAATAGCCCGAGTTACAAGAAAGTCGAGCTCGACTCTGGTCTAATCGCTCTCGCTCAGCTTCGTGGCGCGACTCAGCTGCGTCTCACTCCTATAAATCCCTGCAACAGTTCGTGCCCTGAGCTGATCGCCGATCTACATCAGGGCGAGATGCGTAAGTGCTGCGACTGAAATTGGACTGAAGTACGGAGCACCTTTAACAGCTCGCGATAAACCGGAGTGGTTGACGTTCTGAAAAGGCCACACTAAACTTCTAGTGAGTTGTATAATTGTTGAATTATTTATATGTATAATAATGTAATTACAAAAATTTGCCTTTTAATTCTACGTGCTGATTAAAAGGTGTTCCATACTTCTGGCAAAATTGCGTAATAACGGCGGACGAACGAAGGATTAGGCTGTAATGAATCAAATTTCTAATTTCAAACTCGCTTATTATATTAATTATCCATTTATCGGATAATTAATTTTGTAAAATGAGGATCAGCATATATATATTTCTCGGTCTTACTCTAAATCTGAAACTTTAGTATTGTCCGAGTATATTGTCAACCATTGTTGAGAGGAATCAATATTTCTGAATTACTTATATTTCATCTGTGATGCATGCTGTACAATTTTTCCTCGCTTTGATAGAAATTTAATTTGAATTACAATACCAAACATTTTTAATTTTACATGCCTCTTGAGAATCGAAAATATTTATTTATTGAAGATCTATCTAAAATCGGACGAGAGAAAATTAGCGATGATTTCGTGAATGCTATTAAGGTTTTATGATTTCAGATACATATATCAAACTCACGCGTATTTTTACAATAACGATATCGTACGCGACGATATTTCCTCGTTGATAAATTATTCATAATATTGCTGCAGTCGTTTTCACGAATGTGATGTGGACGCTCGAGTACGCACCGATGCGTGGCCTGGACAACATCGCCATACTCACGGAGACCGTCTGGGAGGAAGACACGTAGATTATGTCGTCAACTTGAGGAGATCGTTTTATCGTCACGCAAAATACTTTTAGTTCCACAATATTCTCCGTCGTGACAGCTATATATCAATTTGATATATATTGTGTATGGTATTCATCCTCCATTACGACATATTAAATAAAGATTGAGCATTCTGGTTTCCTGAATCAATTATTCTTCCGTCCTCAGACTTGCAGTGATCTCTATAAAACGAAAAAAAAAAACGTGGTTTAAGGAAAAACTCAAAAAACGAACCAATTAGCGATACGATAAATCGGTGCGATGGTCCATAACGAGGTATACCAGAAGTAACAACAAACAAGATTCGTTTTTTTATTAATTAATCGTTTATAATAACATTGTGTGTGTGTTTTTTGTGAGCTCTCTTAAATCTTCTGTTTTCTCTTCATATATATGTATGTATGTATGTATATATATATATATATATATATATATATATATATATATATATATATATATATATATATATATA
>Ga0157364_1001564_pt1 | contig 19714 bp, 8 predicted proteins | sample AttsexASBM2_FD_111476 | JGI IMG/M metagenome (GOLD analysis project Ga0157364, IMG submission 111476) | Fungus gardens microbial communities from leaf cutter ant in Ribeirão Preto, State of São Paulo, Brazil - Atta sexdens ASBM2 | ecosystem: Host-associated > Fungi > Mycelium > Unclassified ...
GACATTTTCAATCGAGAATAATTTTATGATGCAGACACAAATCGACTAATGTTTCTATGGGATTATGTTGACAGATGCCCAAGTTTATTGTATGACGTCTATGATCTATTTATTTCGACCACCGCTTACCGCTAAAGCCATTTATAGGAAAACGGCGGAAGCAAAGTTGTACACCTAATATATATATATATAAACATATTTGATCAGATTTGAGCAGACATGAAACATCGAAGATCAGATTACACTCCATCATGATCATATACGATCATATATGATCAAATCTGTGCAGATGTGAGAAGTCATATTTGACCAGATATAATTTGATCTGGTCAGATTTCAATCATTTTTTTTCTGGAGAAGAATGAAATTTTTATAAGTTTTACAATGAAGTGCTCTGAGAAATCTAATATGATGCGTAATCTATTCGTATCTTAGGAGATCTGATGTGATCAAATAATGTTCTATTCTAGATCGGAAGAATCTGCTATTTAATATTAACCAACAATAATAGTAAGATCAGATTATAGCTTAGCATGAGTGGTTGGATCTGATCAGGGCTCTAATATTTGTGATAATTTGTTTTAATTAAATTTCGAACCAACATGTGCCGTCAGATTTCCGACTAATTTTAATTTCAAATTTTAATTTATAATACTGATTATGTTTTCACAATACTGACAAGAGTTTAAATTGTTACGATTGCAGCAATTATGCAGTGAGTAGTTTTCATTTGTGTGAAAAAGTATATTTTCAGTATATATTTTTCTTACGGTGTTAGAATGAATTTAGCTGGGCACTTATCTTTCATTCACTCAGCTTTGAAACTTTGTGGCAACTCTAAGATGTTGAAGATGGACGACTTGCTACATCTCTGACTGCAATTGAATTATTTTTTCTACACACTCGCTAAATTTTTATATAATTATTGCTTGCTGAAGATGGTTCAAATCGGAGCCGAAACATATTATATATTTTATTAAATTATTAAAATTGCGCAATCGAATTCCAGCGTTCCTATGATCTTTTGTTTCACTGTCCTTAAATCTACTAATTAATCTAATAATCCTACTAATTGTTAATTAAAAGAGTTTTGAATAATCTTTATTATTTAATTATTATTCATTAGTTATTGTTTAAAATAATATCTAATAATAATCTTCACTAATTAAATACCGCATAATACCTATCTAATTAAATTATTAATATCTATTTTATTTTTTTGTAGCGAACGTAAAATTAAGATTTTGAAATTCTTCACTTTTTACATAATATATTTAGTATATTTACATTAACTTTTTACATAACAAAGTATATAAATTAAATTTAACAAAAATAAAACAAAATATAACATAAGATAGGTAGTCCAAGTGAACCATATATACATAATAGTACACTATGAACCATTGCGATATTTCGTAAATGCGACGTTACCAGATTATGTTGTTATCATGCAACAACTTGTATTTGAACCCCTCCCCCCCCCCTCGGCTCCTCAATCGACTGGCAGATTGCGCTAAGAATGGTCATTTAATATCACATTTAAAAATTTTTGAGTTGCAAAGTAAGTCCTTTTCGTAAGTTTTACGCATTTTTTTATGTTTTTGTTGTTATATCTATCATTTTTTTTATTGTGTAATAATTTTGTGTGCACATTTGGTTTTATTATTCTGTAACCAACTTTTTTCTGTTGTATTATTTTACCACATTATTTTGAAGATTATCATGAAAAGAAAAGAATTTGGCAGAAAAACGTGGCGATCGGCCTCGTGAATCCTTACCATCTTATAATTATCTATTTTTTAAATAAACATTTTAAAATATAGTAAAACTAAAATAATCCCAACAATTCGCAGTATAAAACATGTAGTTCATTATTAAAAATAGCATCTTTTATACACCACTTATAGACCACTTCCAGAGTCACCATTTTCAAAATAGCTCCTATCTTTAATCGTTCATAACATAGTTAAAAAGTATGGTAAGTATTGAAATAAAAATGCATTTTATAAGGGCAATTTATAGTGAATATATTCATGACTCCTGATCAAAATTTCAAGATAACATTAACTTTTTTTATTAAAAAATGTCAAATATCGCAAAAAAGTTATTTTTTAAGTATTAAATCTCAATTATCTTGAAAATCTAATGTGCTAAATTTTTTTCGCTTCAGCATCCAAAAATCTGTAAGAGACACATAGTCAATAGTTCAAAATAATTTTTTGCTGTAAACTAGTGTAATTGAGAGAGATATAAGCCTCTAAAATTCACATGATTCACTTCACTTACGCTAAACTTAATGTACTACAAAAGATATCATATCGCTCCATTATTTCGAAAGTTATACAAAAATTAAATTTTCCAGAAAAGGAGAAAGATTTTTTTCAACTAAATAGAAAATTATTAATTAATGAAATAAATCATTTGTAATAGTATAATTAAGAGAATAAATAATTAAACAAAATAGATAGGCTCTAGAAATAAAAATTCAATTATATCATAATCTGAATTATTAGAGCCGCGCTAGTCAATTATGATTTGTAACGGAGATTGATAAAAAAATCAACAAATATTTATACTCTAAACATTTCGACCTTTACTATGGTCATCTTCAATGGATATATTTAAAAATACATATAAAATACAAAAACATGGACAACAACATGGACTGATATTGTCACTTGTGACATAGTCGAGTAAACATTATTCCTCTTTGTGCATACAAAAACTTATAGATACGTATAGTTTTTCCAACTATGAGCATTATGGTTTGTCAAGCTCAAAGATATATGGCTCCATTACCATAGCATTATGACACTTAACTATTTGATAATGTCCATGTCATACTAAAATATAATAATAATGTTAAATAACAATAATGTATTAATGTAAATTTAAACTATAATGATTACTTAAATGCTTGAGTTTGACAATTCTTGGTGTGTATTATAAAATTAGATTTTTATTGTAGTCATTGATTTTTGTAAGTGCCGCGACACAGACTTTTGCATAATATTAGGTATGGGAAAAAGTTCGTGGCGTTTTTCCCGTTAGATGGCATTAAAAAAACGCCACGAACTTTTTCCCACACCTAATATGTAACGCTTAGTGCACAAGAGAATCAACCAAGCGGAATCCTTTTTTTTCTTCCACTTCGCGAAAAAAAAGAATTATATGTTATGCAAAAGTCTGTGTCGCGACCCATCAAAAAATGACATAAGCTGTATAAGTATAGCATTCGATAAAAAGATGCCATATTGATTTGCACAAAATGTTCATTTGTCCAGCGGTCTTATACTATGCTTATGCAACTTACATTATTTTATATGTAGTGGTCCTTATAATGCGCAAACAATAACATATTATATTACAATATAGAGCGTCTATCTAGGTAGACATCTTTTTCTAAGTAGGGGATAAAAGATCCAGAATGGAGAAATATATATCAGATAAAAGTTCTATGTCTCTTTGTTAAGTCCCAATTTTTATTTTTTATGTGGATCATTTTAGACACTGTTTTCTTGAGATTTGAAGGTTCGTCTAGAATTTTATCCCAAGTAAATTCATGATTTTTCAATAATCTGTGATCATAAATGATTGAAGGGCAACCGCTTTTTTTGTTCTCTGGTTCTTGTAATATTTAACTGACTTTTTGTTGACCAACATACGTGACACTATAATCACGACAATTAATTTTATGTACTACTTCACATTGAAACATATTATCTACCTTATCTTTATTAATAGTTATAAATTTATTGAATTTGTGGGATATTATGTAAGCTGATTGTAAGTATTAGGTGTGGGAAAAAGTTCGTAGCGTTTTTCCCATTACATGTAACGGAAAAACGCCAACGGAAAAATGAACTTTTTCCCACACCTAATAGTTTACTTTTTTGACAATTGTCGAAAATTATTCCGAAAAATCTTTATTATATAATATGGAAAAGAATTTTTTAAAACAAGAAGGTCCATATTAATCATCAAAATTTTTCTTGTACTATATACGTGATATTTTAATCTTTTTTATATGTTAATAGCATTAAAAATGAATATTAATGGATTATTTAATAGAATTTCAATTATTGTTTCAAAATTCTTCTTATGAATTTTAGGGTGTGTAAGTAATATGATTTTATCTATCATATCAGTAATGATATCTTTTTCTATGTGACTGGATATTGTAAATTATAATTAAGATATCTGCACAAATATGATGTTTTATAAAAAAGATCAAATATGTATTATTAATCATTATTTTCAACTTCAATGGTAAATTAAATCGTTCTTGTAAGAATTGAAAACATATAAAATATGATCCAACATATTATTCAGAGCAACTGACAAAATATCATCTACATATCTGAAATAGAATGATAATTTGAAAGATAACCTTGATAACGCTAACTTATTCACATCCTATCACCATCAAATTAGTCAAAAAATAAGTGATAAAAGAGAATTTATGGGAAAACCAAAAATTTCTTTATGTATGGTATTAATAAAAATGAAATATGTAAAATGTATCGTCATATTGATTGTTATTTGGAATTCGTGATAGTGATGTGTTATTGTTTAAAGGATGTCATTTGCTCATCACACATTTTATTGCTAATTCAATGAATACGTCAGTAAATAAGAAAACTACATTTATTGATGCCAATGTGTATTCTTTATCCCATAAAATATTTTCAATTTTATTAACTATATCAAAGCTATTTTTGATATAATTTAATGTGATATTTACGAATAAAATTCTCAAAAATTGAGTGTTTAGAGTTATTTTACACGCTGAATTTGAGCATTATCCTCAATTTGAGAATTAATTTGGATGTTACTCTTAAAATTGTAAGTTATTTATTCTATACAATTAATTCAGTTTTGCTAAAATATGTATTATTAGTCTGCATCAAATTCCGAAATACATACGAAAATTATAATTGAAAAAAAACGCTTCATTTGGGAATTCATTTCCTTATTTCTCTATGCGATCACCTATTTAATCTTGTATTCCATCCAATGATGCTTAACCGCTGCAATTGTACGGGAATTGCTACTTCGATGATCTATGAATTCTTAATATTTATTGATGTATGCTGTGACATATTTGATCAATAGATATTGTCAAAAACAGTATTCATGTATAAAATTAAAATATATTTCTTTTATAAATAAATCTGCGGCGTCCATATTCATCATTTTAATGTTAATATTAAATTATAAAGATTAATATAAATGATGTTTACATTTAATTTTGAAAATGGTAATCGAAGGTCATAATTTAAGTCGTTTAATGTTTCTAATGAGTGCCTATAGAAGTGTTGAGAGTATATTTTTAATGTTTATAGCGTGTACTTAAACTTATACTCAAATTTATGTGTGAACACTCAATTATTAAGTGTACACTCTCAATCTTTTAATGTACTCAATTTTAAATATAAACATTCGATCTTTGGTTATACACATTCAATGATTGAGCAACATTTAATCTGCAGTGTAAACACTCATAATTTAAGTATATACCCATATTTGAGCATAAACTCCCAAAATAGGTGTTAACATTCAAAAAGCTTATTAGTTATTATTAATTACCCTTATGAAAAAGATTCTCAAAATTTAAGTATAAATACAAGCTTTTTTGTATAATATTATGTAAATACAATACTATTTTGTATAATATTATGTAAATATAATATTTATAATACTAATTTATATAATAAAATATTGATAGATGATATAATTATTCTAAGAGGACAATTTTCTTTATGGATTTTTGGTATGCTATAGGCTCTCGGTAAAATCCCAATTGTTAAAAATTTTTTATGTAAAATTATCAATATATATGTCTACCTCTTTCATCTACTTAGCATGCCTTTGAGATCATTCGTGATTTTTAACATTCTAGAATTTTTTAAATTCTAGCAAATGATGGAATTTTACCAAGCCTATGAGGCACCAAAAATCCACAGAAAATTATCCTCTTATCATTATCTCTTATTTCATGTCTCTTCGAATTATGTAATGATGTTGCTTTTACAAAAACTGTTTTGTTACGTAAAAATTCCGAACTTATCGTTCATAGTTTTTTCATGATTAATTGTTTCCAATTTGATGGATTCTTTAAATTTACGAGAGTGATTTATCATAATGACGCAGAAGTGAATTCCGCCGAAGGACACATCGGAACTGCCGCTTTGCGGAATACCTCCGACGGGTTTCTGATTTCTCTGTAATTTCTGTTAATCTTTAGCTAAGATCTGTCCTCAATTGAGATTTGTAATTTATCCTCGTCACTACTGGAGAAGCGTGGCCGACGTGTTCTACTCACGTTAAAGCCATCTCTAACAGTGCTTAATAAATCATCTTTGACATGTTCGGTTTGTAATAACAGATGTTTTAATCGAGATTTTACTAATGTAAAATCCAATAATCATATTTGGACGCCGAATATAAATGAGTACAAGTTTCATAAGATAATATTTGTTATTTAAGTTGTTGTCTAAGTTTTTATCACTTATTTTATATCTGATTAAGCATTATTATTTTAATAATAATATCTATTTTATATTGAGAAAGACCTGCAAAGTTAAGTTTTATTCTTTTTATTTTTTTTTTATTCTTCATCAAATAATGCATTTCTAAATAGATTAAATTTAGCAAAGACGAAATAAAATATATATAAAATGTATTTTCGACATATTGTCAAAATAATATAATTATTTAATGTAATCTTATATATTTGTATTTATTTCCGTCTTCTTGTTTTTTAGATTGTATTTAAAAAATTGTACGTTCCAAAATGTATTACTGTTTTATCAATTATTTGTAATTTTAATATGTTTAAAATAAATTTATAAGCCAACAATATATATATATTAGGATAGTTCATCTTTTTCGACTTTTAAATTTTTTCTGCGACACCCCTTAGAGTAGTTCCAATCCATAAAAAAATAATTTCTGTCAAATTTCTCAATCTAACAATGGGAACCCACGCCAAGTTCTTTAAACATTTGAGTTCCCTTAAATTACAATATCAACATTGATTTTTAAAGTACAATATTTTCTATAAAAATCGGCCTATAAGATTTTTCTTTTCTCTTGTATAATGTTTTCCCACACAATAATATGTTATCAAAAAGACTTCTAAAAGATATCTTTTTTCTGAATGTGATAACTTAGAGAAATTTCTAAAAGGCACTCATATAAAGATATCTGAATTAAAGATTATGCGTTTCGCGAGTTTCTTCCGTGTCCAGATCCATTCTTGGAATGTCAACGTTTATATTAAAGGAACAAGAGATTGGATTGGCAAAATATTAAACAAATACAATATTCGAACTATCTTTAAACCATCTAAAAAGATAGGACAAATCTGAAGAAATCCTAAAGATCAAAGACCTCCACTCAGCTCCACAGAAGTGTACAAAATATCTTGTTCCTGCGGGCAAGTATACATTGGAGAAACTGGGAGGATGGTCAACCTGAATAAAAGAACACCAATGTGATGTCAGGTTAAAACATATCACGCAATCAGCACTATCAGAACACAACATCGAAACTGGACACCAAATACTATTTGACAAAACAGTCACAATAGCTAACATTACATCATACTTTCCAAGAAAATATAGAGAAGTCATAGAGATACAAAAACACCTTAACAATCTAAATAAAGATAATGGCTACAACATAAATAAAATATGGAAAACTATTCTCCCAGTTAATGAGAACTGACCGATTTCCCCCACCCTTCTCTCCACCCACCCACAATTCTCTTCCCCCTCCATCACTCCACAAATAGCATAATATATAAAAAGGGGCGACCTGGAGAAACAGCTCAGTATCAGGCTACTCCTCGCCTTGATGAAGTGAACTGCAAGATTCACGAAACGTTGGCATTCCAAGAATGGATCTGGACACGGAAGAAACCCGCGAAATGCATAATCTTTATATAGAAAGAACCCGTGGAAATCTCAAGAATATTATATCTGAATATTATCTAATGCGCCGTGTTTGAACAGAAAGGTATCAAAAAAGATACCTAAAAGATTTCTCAAATTGCATGCCTTTATCCAAAATCTAACATATAGAGTTCGTATTTGATATCTAAAAGAAGTTTGTTGTCCAGAGAGCACAAAATCGTCCGAAAGATGATTAAAAGGTGATTTCTGTAAACATCTTTTAATCGTCTCTAAGATTTCTTTTAGTTTTTATATTTTGGCACATATAATAACATTAGATACTCGAATTAATTTTTATACAAAACTAACGAAATTGTATGATTGTCAATATATATTCCATTTGTGTGTTCTACAATGCATATCGTGTCCTCTATGTACAAGAGCCATTATCTTCCATCCTTTTTGAAGGAATTCGCTTACAAAAAATATTTTATTAATGTTCGTTAGAATTAATATTTTTCATAATGCTACACCTTTTATTCTATTTTGTATGATTTTCAAACAGAGAACTCGAAATCCATGTTTGTCTGGTGGCAATCCTGTTCGCGGGGAACGATAAAAAATATCAATATATCAAAATAAACAATTTTTTTCACATTATTTTTTCAGTGATACAAAAAAATATCTTTTAGTTGATTTTTCGCTTTACCGAAAAGATAACCAGAGAAAGATGATGAAAAGATAGTTTTTTTAAGTTATCTCTTCAACAAAAGGCATTTTATAGTTATTTTTTCGTTTTGCTAAAAACGATTAAAAAATGATATCTTTTAGACATTTTTCATTATCCTTTGGTATTTTGCGCTGTCTTAAATTTTATGGATGTTAATTTATGAATTTACTTCTTGAAAATATTATATGTATGATATTTTCTAAAATGTCAACAAATGGATTTCTCAAATGGATAAAAGATATCATAATTATGTCTAGTTTCTAAATCAAATAATAACGGCGCATGTGCATTTGCATGACTCAAAAATACAACATAATGACATTTTCCATGAGAGAACAAAGTGATACCATTTAGTATGATACAAAGTTAAAAATTTCAAAAAATTTCTGAAATAAAATATCTTAAAGTATTTCCTAATAGATAAATGATTATTATGAAATATCATTTGAATATCATTTTCGAGATAACTAAATATTCTTCTGAAAAAGTTCTCTTAAAGTTTTAATAAGCATGGATTGCTTTTCTGTATCCATTTGAGATCTTATACAATTCATTTAAACAATTAAGTGAATTATTAATAAGTAAAAAATAAAAGTAAATAATAGTTTAACTGAATGGTCCTTCTTTTCAGTCATTTAATTTTTCTTTATATGGTACTGTCTGAACTTGTTCCAATATATACAATATAGATAAATAATTAGTAAATATTTTAATACAAAATTAGCATTTATTAATTTGAATAAATTGGGCAGGTTTATTAAGATGTAAGAAAACATTTTCCCAAGAGACGTGAAGAAAAATGTTGTTACATTTATTTTATGCAAGGCCTATGATGCATGATATGTGGAGCAGACTGGATGGAAAAACTAGGGTTTCAGTGCACCGAAACCATATAAATCCGAATACTAATAATCATTCGATGTTACGGAGAATTGCAAACGTAATTTTGATGAGAAGTACTTAATGTTGAGCCTTTTTGAATAAATTAAAATCTGAATGCCTTTATTCATATCCAAAAGAATAGTCTTTAATTTACGATCGGATATTAAAGGTTCACGCCACACTTATTCACAAATTTTAAAGGATATATAATAATTTTTATTTTTCGATTTGTGCGACTTATTGTTTTTATTTTTGACTTGTTTCTCCTCTTTTTAATATTTATGTGATTAATTGACATGTTACTTAGGATTGAAATTTATCAGTTATGTTTTTGACGCTTTATTATAAACATGTTATTGTAAGAACTGTTATTTAATTAATTTATTTCTGCAGCGATGCTTAATTTCATATATTCTTTAATGAACTTTGATAAAGTTTTGAGATGGCAAATCTATAAATTTGTTGGTGATTTATATTAAACTTATAAAGCAGAGACTCCAAAAAGAGTCAAAACGTATAATTTATGGAATTTTGGATTAATGAAATGAAAGAGTAATAAATATTCTTAAGGAATCACTGCACAAAGACACGGATATCTATATTGTAATTGAGAAAAATCCTATATATTGAAAATCCTATATATAAAAAAATTGAAAGGAACTTAAACTCTATGCTAGAAAATGTGAGGATAACGATTACACTTTTAAAAAAAAACTCAACTATCCCTTCAGTTATCCGATTCTTATCTCCCCTTAGCATACGGTCTTTCTAAGATTCACAAAGATAATTATTTGCTCAGAATCACAGTTTCTTTTATAAAAACAGCTTTGTACCTTTTGACAGTATTTTTATGCAGAATATTTTCTGATAATCTGCTTCACAAATCCTCGCGAAGCCTTTAACACTTTCAATCTTTATAAAACAACCTTCTGGTAAAAATAATTCTGATCAATGATTCTAAAAAATATCAATAATATCTTAATCTTTTTGGACGTTACATCATTATTCACTAATATTCCTCAGATCTCGTGTTTGAGAACATTAATAAAAGATGGCAATATTAGAGAGAATAATACTACGATTTCGAAATCAGAATTCATGTATGTCATTAAATTTGTACTATCATTCACGTTTTTCAAATTTAATAGATAATATTGTATATATAAGTAGACATTTGGCACTCTGAAATCCGACGAAATCTCCTCTTTTTCCTAGCCGATATAGTCTTACAGAATCATGAGGAAAAGATCTTGAATACGCTTAATATCAATTTGTTTTTTTACTTCCAATATGTAGATGATATAATTGTGACGAAATCTCTGAACAGATTTCCTCTTCATGAAACTTTTAATAACACAACTTACAATTCGCAATAGAATATAAACAGAACCGCATAAATTTCCTACATTATTGACAGTGGAAGATGACGTAATTGTGGATTTCAAAAAAAAGACCTATTTCGGTAGATATGTTCCTTATCTATCTAATCATCTTCTTTCTCTAAGATATGTATCACATATAGTCTTGTTGATCATCAGCAATTTTATTATTACACTCAAAGTTCCATCAAAAACACTTGAAAATGTGTAGGAGAAACCGGGGACAAAAGTAGCCTAATATTTTGACTTTGTATTGTAATAGTTAAAATATAATATTAACATTAAAAATATAATATTAACATTAAAAAAATATGTATCTTAGATTTATAATTTATTTAGCTACAAAATTTTCTTTGGTTTAATTTTTTTATATAACTAGAATTTTTTTATATAACTAGAAAAAAATTATTGTTTAAAGACTATGAAGTATTTTGTTATAATCGTCCCAACTCCTAGAAATGGTAGTAACGATTGTAATAGTAGAAGGGGATAATTACAATATAACAAAATTTAGCTGCTGAATTATTTTAAAAGTGATCAAACATTTAAATCATATAAAAAATGCGATTTTTTTAAATTCTTGAATCTTTTTAAAACCAGAATTTTGAGCCAAGAATGACAAAAAAATTTTTACTCTAATCTTCTTGATATCCTCTATACCCATGATTTTTTTTTGTAAAGATCCGTTTAGATTTAGAAAAATATTAATGAAAAATCATATTTTCTTCGATATCTCGAAATGGCTTTTTTGGGATGAAATTTTATAAAATATTCTTTCATCTAAGTATTCATTTTGCCCCCTGTGGCAATTGCTTACGTACGGGGACCCGAAATTACCTCCTTATCCCGTTACCCTTTATTTGACTTTATTTTAATATTATTTTGTACAATGTTATTTGTATTTTTTTTTATAAAATACATTCCATTAACAGAAACAAGAAAATACAAGACAAATAATAGAAAATCTATATAAAAGAAGATCGTTATATAAATAGACATTTAAAGAAGATATAAAGAATTAATTATCCATTCGTGCAACTGCAAGAAAGAGTATGACTTATGTAGTTATGTTATGTACCTCTAGTCTATTTATTCTTTTTCAAATTTTTAGATTCGGTGGAACATACCAAAAAAGAATATTAAAATCGATTTTTCGTCATTTTCTGACCTAAAATATTGGGAATTATTAGTTCGGTTAGTTATTTTGTGTTCAAAAATGAATTTATTTCAAAACAAAAGGAATGAACAGATCATTTAAAGTATTGTCCATCGCTGCCTACTTTTACCCATCTCTCAGGCAATTTTCGAATTCCATCTCGAAAAAAATGACTCGTCTTCGGAGGCGATCCAATTTTCGATTTCTGCGAAAGAAGTGAACAGTGACTTGCCAAATCGTGCATCCTTTGAAACAACCAATAATCAGAAGGAGCAATGTCCGAAGAATATATTATCGCGGGTGCGATAAAACATCCCATTTGAGCGTTTCTAAATATTTTTTTACGACTTTAGCGACATGAGATCGAGCATTGTCATGAAGAAGAATAACTTTATCGTGTTTTTGCTCGTATTCCAGCCGTTTTTCTCGCAATGCACGACTCAAACGAATCAATTGTAGCCGATACCGATCGCCTGTAATGGAAACCACCAGGTTTCAGCAACTCATAGTAAATAAGACCCTTTTGGTCCCACCAGATACAGAGCATGACCTTCGAACCATAAATGTTCGGGCGTGGTGTTAATGTTAAGGTCGATGATAACGATCGGGCTTAGCGTAGTATTTTTTCTTCTTGGGGTTGTCGTAGAATCCACTTCTCATCTCCAGTCACAATCCGATGCAAAAAACCTTTTTTCTGTTGTCTTCAGCTTGAATTAGCTGTTCGCAAGTGAAAAATCGCCTTTCAACATCTCTCGGTTTCAGTTCATAAGGCACTCAATTTCCTTGTTTTTGAATCATTCCCATTAATCGTATAGAAACGGCTTGTTGAGTTACCCCCAATGATTCTGCAAGCTCTTCTTGCGTTTAACTCTTCTTCGAGTAATGCCTCTAATTCTTTGTTTTCGAATTTTTTTGGCTGTCCAGAGCGACGCTTGTCTTCAACACTGAAATCTCCATCCTTGAAACGTCGAATCCCTACATGATTTATCAGTTGGAGCAGTGTCACCATAAACTTCAACAAGCATTTGATGGGCTTCAGCCGCACTTTTCTTCCAATTAAAACAGAATATCAAAATCTCCCGCAAATACTGCTTGGTTAACACAAAATTCGACATTTCAAACACAGTAAAAATCAAGGTTTTTATATGAAACTCAAAACGATATGAACTGAATATTATTAGCAGATGTTTAACCTCTCTGAAACCGCCAAAATCAGCACTATGAACCATTCACAACAGCTGGAGCCATCTTTAGAGAAACGGATCGAATTAATTTGTACTTCCAATATATTAGTTGACATATTTTAAATTGTTTTTAAATATAATTGTACTCTTTGATTCCACTTCTTTTGTAGATAATAGTTTAAAACTTTAATATTATAGAGTTCGCATAGGTTAACAACGAGAATTCTATTTTTTCTCTTTCAGAAAAATTAATTTAACTTATTTCAACATTTATTCCATTGCTTTTTTTAAAGCAAAGATCAATTTCTAACTTTGTTAAGCATAAACATGATAAATTTATGTTACTCTAATATGATATCAAAAGATTTCAGATTTTTGATCTACAAGACTATTTAATCCAAAATTCGTTTTAATTGTAATATTATGAAATTAATTTTTATTAACTCACTTTCTAAAATTATATTTATATAAATAAAAATACCATTTTTAAAAAATCAAAGAAACAATTATGCATGATGTACAGAATTTATTTCTTTATAATTATTATTTTATAAATAATAAACACTTTTAAGAATACTTTTGAAAGGATTATCAAATATATTAATCTTATCATTGTCTTTATTTATGACAGGCTCAATTTTTTCAACGTTAAAAAGTTTTTCCAACATTTCTGCTGGCCTTACTATTCGACATAAATATCTTGCGTGTGTTATATAATATATAATTGCTGCAACATGAGACCAACACATTTTGAGTTACATTTACACATTTAACACCATATAATATTGAATACCAGCTTTTCCAATTGCACTTGGTGTATTCCATGTAGCACTTATAGGTTTTTCAACTGATGTGTCATGATCTGACTTCAAACTTAACTATGGATGCTTTCCAATTGCAACATCCCTATACACTTTTGTGCACACGACGATACAAATTCCGTTATCGTCGACACAACACTACACATCTGTACTCAGTCGAGAACTGTGTAAGCTTGTGTTTTCTAGTGACAATTACCTAATTGCGGCGGCTATAAATGAAATTGGAGGATATTCAGTGGCCGAAACTTTTACTTTTTTTTGTTTAATACAGGTGGAAAAAGCTACATTTAATCTAACTCTATCCGAAACAAATCTCAACTGTGCATAGCGTACACATTCTGTTCCAATTGAATCGTGCACAATACATTTTGTGCATTCTTGCGTACGTTTGTGTTAAACAATTGAAAAACATTCTATGTTCTTATTTTGTCTTAAAAAGTTAGCATTTATGTTTGCGTTATCGTCCATGGATGAAAAATATATCCCGCTAAAAACTTATCCCGCTATATATACCCTTTGAGGGTAATTGTAATATTACAATTGACCTCATGCATTAATGTTACTTATCTATATACTATATATATTATACCCTATATACTATATATTATATCCTTTAATGATATTTTATAATTTATAATAAATTTTTAAAATAAAAATCTAGATAAAAATCAATCCAAATGTGCAAATCATCAACGCAAATAATCATTAAAATATATTATGATAATACATTATACCTTTATTATAAAGAAAAAAAATTTTAGATTTTGTGCACGCAATAAAACTATTACTTGATAAAAAAAATAATTTCTGCTCCTGCACTGGAGCAGTTCCGTGAGAACCAGCGAACGAAAGATTGATGTAACGAAAGATTCAATGCTAATCTATCTACAGAATTTTACCATACAACCGCATACATATATCTATTATAGTTTAAAAAATATTATCAATGTTATTATTATTCTTTGTTACTTTTGTTTCCAGTTTGTTTTACTAAAACACTTTTGAATAACCTTTTGGATATCCTTTAGAATTGATATTTAGACAATTTCATTTAAAGATTAAAAATTTTTTTCAATAAAAATTCAATTTATGAATAATAATAGCAACAATCATGATAATGCTAATGACTCTCAACATAAAAAAGTTTTTTGTGCTGCCGTTCATCCACAATGTTACAAAATCTGCTACACGTTTGATTAGTAAGGCTGTTTATAATATAGGTTACAGATGTATAATAAATAGATTTATAAAAGTATACAAAGATAAAAAAGAATTTGTTGACAATAATAATGTAGTTTCCAAGATTCTATGCAACGACTGTGACGCCTTCTATGTGGATCAGATTAAGAAGAAATTTAATATTAATAAATGAACATATTAACAATAAAAAACTTGATTTATCTAGACATTCTGTTATAATAGGTCTATTACAATATATCTATTATAATATAACACAGTTTTGATTGGAAGAACGTTAAAATATTAGGTACAGAATCAAATTACAATAAGAGACTTATTTCAGAAACATTACACATAAAGGAACAGAAAAACGATATAAGTCTAAAAAAAAGATACGGAATCTCGTAATGATATACATATTTATTTATTAAATTTCTAATAAAAACAGAGATAACTTTTAGTTGGTTCTTCGTTTATCTGACATTTATATGCATATATGGGGCATCATTCGAATTATATCATCGTTACGAGTAGGTTCTGTTTCTACATTATACTAATGCAGTGATATTAACAGTGAATGATATTACATCGATATATTGGTTTTAAATAAGAGTGTAGTAAAATGTACACGCATATGTTTCATACATTTTATCTTCACAATTAGTAAGTGTTTTAAAGGAGAAGAGTCCATAAGGATCCTCTTCCTCCCAAATATTGATCTTTTTTTTACATCTTGCAATGTATTGTTCTAATCTATAATTCTAACAAATAAAATGCATTAAATGTAAAGAGAATTGAGAAAACTCTGCTGTTCCAGAATGATTCACAATTTTCCAATACGATTACCATTTTTTAAGTTTTTCAATACAAAAACATGTATATTTAAAATATTAATTTCCTCATAAATATGACAACATCATCGCAGCGTTTAAACTAAAATTATTTAAATTGAATATAATTGTTTTCAAGGAATAAATTTTCATGAGTTTGGACAAAATTTAGATAGAGTCGAAATCGGCCCTTATCTGACCTTTCTCCTTTCTATAGTTTATTATTTCTGGAGATACTAGTAGTGTCTCGGCGCTATACGCAGCGACACTGCCGTGGCTACTTTACGCGAGCCGATGAGTTGCGCCAGACCGAGATCATCGGAGCTCAATAAGAGCTGAACCGATTAAATTCTAAATGTGCTCAATTGATTGCGACCGATCGCGATATAAAGGATCTTTCAATAAGGACGCTCGATTTTTAAATGTAAATAAAACAAGTTGTGTGTAAGATATCCACTCAATTTTTTTGTATTTGAAAGAATATTTTATGGTATTAAGTATTCGGGCGGTCCAATTTTCAATGATTTTCTCGCATCTGGCTGAATTTGCTGGCGTTTGTTATGACTTTGAGAGCAATTGTTTGCGGTTTATTCATATAAACTTGGGATTTAAGATAGTCCCAAAGGAAGAAGTCTAAAGGCGTTAAATCCTGTTGGAACCATATGTTATTGGTATCCATATCATCCATTTTAGGCCACAAGAAGTTGCTTATCGATCTGTAGCGCTCGCCGTTGACGATCATGGCAACGCCCGCTTCGTTTTGAAAGAAGTACGGACCGATGATTCCGCCAGACCAAAATCCGCACCAAACAGTGACTTTCTCGGGATGCATTTGGAGCTGGTGTATCTCGCATGGATTGGTATCGTCCCAAATTCGACAATTTTGCTTGTTCATATATCCATTCATCCAAAAATGGATCTCATCGCTAAAGATGATTTGTTTGGGTTAACTTCCAATTGCTCCAGAACTCAATCAGCGAACACACGGCGTTTTCTATGGTCATTTACTTTAAGTTCCTGGGTCAGTTGAATTTTATAGGGATGACCCAAGTCCCGACACAAAATTCGCCAAGTTGAAGTCGCAGAAAGGCCAAGTTCTTGTGAACGATGAGAAATTGACCGCCTCGGATTTTCCCGTACACTCTCACGCACAGCAGCGATGTTTTCAGCAGATCTTGCGTTTCGGTGACGTACTGGTGTTGGCTGATTATTTATCAAATCGGTTGACTCGAATTTGGCCATCAAACGGCCATCAAATAGTCGACTCGGCAAGACGATTGTGGCGAAGATAAAAATTACGTAATACACGGAATGTTTCTTGAACGGAGCATTGATTTTGATAATAAAATTTTATGATTTGCACATGTTGCTCAATACTATAACCTTCTATGGTGATTTGCCATACACTATTAAACAATTCATAACAAATTTGACAGATGTCACTTTAACAACATGGCTACTATGATCTAACAAATTTCGAGAGTTTCTATTTAAAGACCCTATATAACAAAAGTGTTTTTATTTTTACTATGTGGTCTATGAGCGGAGATATTACGACGCAAAATACGAATCTAAAACTTTTATATTAAGAAACGTCGTCATCATCGTCGTCATCTCTACGGAGTGGAGGAAATGTCTTTTTGGAATTTTTGGCGCAAGAGGCAAACGTGGCACTGACAATGCATGGTCATTACATATGTCTGTTTTCTGTAGCTGATGCTGAACTAATGTACACTTTTGGAATTGAAGTGAGATAGTTTAGGTTAGGAAATCACATCGATGGCATAGAGAAACACGTAAATGAGGTTATAATAAATATTTTCTGCTTCTGCAATTACACAAATTCTCTGCTTTAAAAACAAATTTTCTATTGTAAAAACAAAAATTATATAGAAAATATTATAAATAGCATTTTTAGTTAGAAGCGAAGGCAAATATATACATTCAGCGGTTCTGTTTTTGTTGCGACGCAAAGATGCATGTATGGGATTAACCTAAATAAAGATTATTATGAGAATCTTCATGATTATATTATGACTTTATCGAAAGATAAAATATTTTCAGATTCTCTTACACTTTTTCTAGATATATTCAAATATTAATTTCTTTTTCCATGTGCAAAGATGTTCCTATAGTCGAGCAAGGTGTTACACTCGTAAAATGTGTATCACAGAAAACTTATCATAGAACCGACCAGAGTAACGATTATTGATGAAGATTGATAATATACGGAGTGAAGATAAGGTAATACACGAACATTAGTCAAGATGCAAAATTCAATTAATTACAATACAAAATTCAATTAAATACAAGATAAATTGTAAAATAGAAGAATTATATAATGATGTATAATATAGAAATCGTAGCGATCGTAATTTTATTTCCTATGACTCAAGACTTTATGACCGCTATGACTTCTATTGGATATATATTTATGTATACGATAGAAATTTTCTATGTTATAATAGGTTTTCAGAAATTATGAAAGAAGACATAAAGGACATGACGACGAATATTTTAGAATATTTGTACAAGTTAAACTTCTCACAATATTCTCAGATAAAACGATCTTGGTAAGTCTCAGTCGATTCAAAGCTTTAAAGTTGCTATACGATATTGTCGTGGATACTAGCGTCATGTTTCTGCACAGAAATGGATATCTGCAAAAAAAGAGCATTGAAACTAATTCTATAATATTTAATTCTATAATATTTATAGGTAGTGTAGATACGACTTGGACAGTAGGAGCAGTCTTAGAAAAGAGATTACAACTGTTGCTATTCATTCGCGCTCAGTGATATGATCACAGCCAGCAGCAATTTAGATCAGATTGTGACATGTGTAAACATTGGTTGAGAACGATATGCGGCTATACAATTTTCAAAATGCGAAAATGCGAAGAGAAATTAGGGACTATCTTAGGACATACAATACTATATCAACTCCTTTCTGATTGGTCTATTACTCAGTATCAACCCAACTTACTGATATTACTCAGTAAGATGGGTTGCCTATCTTCCTATGAGCATGTGTTACTGATAATGTATTATAGAATATTAGATCGCAAGTCCGGCGGAGAATGAGACAAGAGAAATTGAATTTTATTCTGATATAATGTAAAATTTAATAATATTATATAAATGTATTTATATAATAATATTATATAAATGTATTTATATAATAATATTATATAATATGTATTTAATAATATAAATAATATTAATACATATTTAAAAATATATAACTATAAATATTTGAAATTATATTTTTTAAATGTCTTTTATGTTAAATACATATTTTATATTTTATTATTGAACTTTTGGTATGTAAAATTCAATTCGCGGGAATATACACTCACTGACCTCGACTTAGGATTTCTTTTTAAATTATCACGATTGTTGTATGCTAACTACTACTTATTAGGTGTACAACTTTGCTTCCGCCGTTTTCCTATAGATGGCTTTAAGTGGTGGTCGAAATAAATAGATCATAGACGTCATACAATAAACTTGGGCATCTGTCAACATAACCTCATAGAAACATTTGTCGATTTGTGTCTGCATCATAAAGTTATTCTCGATTGAAAATGTCAGTTTACGAGCCAAATTCTCGTCATTTGCGGGAGGTTTTAATTTTTTGCTTCAATATGAAGAAA
>Ga0157364_1001565_pt1 | contig 19710 bp, 10 predicted proteins | sample AttsexASBM2_FD_111476 | JGI IMG/M metagenome (GOLD analysis project Ga0157364, IMG submission 111476) | Fungus gardens microbial communities from leaf cutter ant in Ribeirão Preto, State of São Paulo, Brazil - Atta sexdens ASBM2 | ecosystem: Host-associated > Fungi > Mycelium > Unclassified ...
CCGCAAATGACACTTATTCGGCTCAAAACTCGACATTTTCGTACAAAAAAAAATATATGATGCTGATACAAAATCGCTAATATTTCAAGGTTATAATGTTGCCGGATGTCCAATCTTACGATATGTCGTTTTACATCAAACAATTTAAACTACAGTTTATTAGTGGTGCCATCTTTTGCAAATGGCGGAAACTTATTTGTAATAAAATCGTTTTATAATAGTTTAACTATAAAAAATCGTTTTGTTATTAATGATAGTGCAACTCTTGAAGAAAAAAAATCACCCCTGTAAATTGCTTAAAAATGAAGAAATTAAGTTTTCCGCAGACAGATGTTTAGTAAACAAATGGTTTTTTACAAAAACTAATGAACATTTCAGACTCATTCAAGGCTAGATTTGTTCGTCATTACAGGTCGCTACATTTTACGAGAATTTCAAAGCTTTACATTTAAATCTCAATGAATAGAGAGCGATTGAAAAAAGGCCTTTTTCAGTGTTTTTTAATTTTTTTTCTACTGAATTAATAGATCGATTTTAATGTTCCACGTCTCATTTTGTAGGTATTTTGAATATCTACATTTTTTATATCGAATTTTTTCCATACAATCAATATTTTTTGGTTTTATAAGCGAAAAACGTGCTTTTTGCAACTGTTTGATTTTTTTTTGCATATTTTCTTCACAAATTCGAATTTCAAACATACGCAATTTCTTTTCTGATGACCTTTCAAGACTTTTGTGCAGAGAAATGCTGATTTATAATTTTTTTTCCGATAAAATTCTATTTTCACTGAACTATTCTTGCTACACGAGTTTATCAAGGAGAGGTATACTATATAACGCGCATGAAAAACAATTAAATATCTCGTAAACGTTGCGTTTTGGCATGATTTATACTATTCTAGATTAATGGGAGGGGTACACTGTTACTACAATTTATTAAAACCTATATGTTATTTAGAATGCCCCTCGCCCCTTATTGATCTAGGGCCGCCGAGTGGCCAAGATTGACAAGAAAATATCAGTCGTTTGAAACAAGCGACTAGTGTGAGAAGGAGCTCGCTGTCTCGGCGCATCGGAGGCGAGTACACGGATATGGGCTCATGCTTGCATGTGTGTTATAGCGTCACGATAAATGGCTGAACTTATAAGCGTGGAAAAGTGATGACGAAATTTATGTTGCATGCCATTTCGTTATTATTTGTTTCATTGTGAAAATGTGACTCATATTTATCAAAGTCATAATTATTGATGAAAACTAAAGTTATCTTGGAATTTTATATGTAAAAGCGTATATTTCACTCGTTTCAACAGCTGTCGGATCATGTGTTTTTGCCCGAATATATAGACTCACTTTACGTGCCTTTTATAACATTTACTGACTGTCACGGGAGGAAAGGACAATTTTCATTGATTTTTATAAGTGTTTTAAAGCAATTTCGTCATTTCGTTTCATTCAAATTGTTTTTATTTAAAAATAGCATGCAATATAAATTAATGTGTCATTCCTCGCTTTTGACGTCACGATTCCAACATGGCCACCACGATCAGGAGCTTTAAAAAATTCTGAAAAAATTCTCAAAACTTTATAAGAAGAAAATTAACAATTTTTGTCTTTCGATGTTTTTCTATAAAGTTAATCGTATTTGAGTAAAAAATTGAAAATCAATATTCAGTAATATTTGGTAAATAATATCTTGTTAACTATTGCGAAAATTGCAAAATGGTAAAGGACTTTTCGACTTAGTTTAATCCGCTCTACCTGCCCACAAGCGTTGTCGGTTGAATTTTCGAACATCCTGTATATCAAAATATGAATAAATACATATTTAAAAAACAAAATAAAGGGCTACGAGCCAAGCAAGGTCTTTAATGCTAAAATGTTAAACAATAAATAATGATAATTCTAAAACATACGTTTCTATCCTGATCAAGTTATTTTCAATGTTAAAAACGCAATTAAAAGGTATAGCAACATAAGGAAAATTTTGAGCCCCGTATGTAATCAATTGACACAAGAAGCAAAATAAACTTCTGTCAAGCTAGCAGGAGCAAAAGAGATTCGAAAAAGACCTTTTGAACTATTTAGTGCTTATTTTGTACTAACTTGTGTTACAAAAAACAATTTTGTACTATATGCATTTAGAAGAAATGTATAGCGCTGCTAGCTTAACATCAAATTAGTACGACCACAAGAAAAAAACAAAATAAAATAAGATTTGAATAGTACTGATTTTGTGATAATTTGTGCTATCAAAAAAAAGTTAATTACAAATATTGATTCTCAAGAACTAACTTATAATAAAAAGGCTTAAGAGTAAATTATTTTTCGCCACGAGCAGAATCAGTCGCTACTTCCGCAATAGAAGTGTTATAATTTGTGTCGATAAAAAATGAAGTTTCAGATTTCGTTTGCCCCACCGTTCATTCAGAAACTACCCTTGACTCTTATTATGCTCAAGAGTAAAGTACCCTGCGCCATGAGTTTCCGAAGGAAACAGGTGGGAGTGCAAAATCTGAAACTTCATATTTTGACAGCACAAATTATATACGCTTCTATTGTGGAAGTAGCGATTGATTCTGCTCGTAGCGAAGAATACTTTGCTCTTGAGTCTAGTTCATTTGAGTCAATTCAGTTTAGTAGAGGTTTAGTCCTTAAAGAATGGATCAATATATTAACTTTTTTGATAGTACAAATTAACATAAAATCAGTACTATTCAAATCTTATTTTATTTTTCATATTCTTTTTTTTGTGATCCTGCTAGCTTGATATTAAGTTAGCAGTACCATGTTTTTTTCTAAATGCATACGGTACAAAAATGTTTTTGTAGCACAAAATAGCACAAAATAAGCATTAAACAGTTCGAAAAGTCTTTTTCAATTCTGCTCATTTAGTCCTGCTAACAGGGGTGCAAAATAAACATCCAGATAAAAGAATATTTCATACGAAGTTTCATCCCAAAAGAACGATACTATTTCGAGATATTGAAAAAAATGTGATTTTTCATTAGTATCTTTTTTCTCCGCTAAATCTAAACAGACCTTTAAAAAAAAATCATGGATAAAGAATAAAAAAAAAATAGAGTAAAACATCTTTTTGTCATTCTTGGTTCAAAATTCTGTTTTTTTTTAAATTCAAGAATTTTTTAAATCGTATTTTTATATGATCTGAATGTTTGACCATTTCTAAAATAAGCAGTTAAATCTCATCGTATATTATATTCAAAATTTTTTGCAAATTTTTTAATTTGATGGAACATGTCGAAAAAATAAATAAAAACCGTTTTTTCGACCCATTTTCGATCTAAAATATACCAGTTGACATATTTTAAATTTATTCTTAACTTAAATATAATTATAAGCCCGACTGCATCAACATTATTTTGATTTTAAATAAGGCTTAAAACTCTTTCTGTCTCTGTCTCTTTTTGGCTTTAAAACGAAACAGACAGAGTTTTAAGTCTCACTTATGTCACTCACTTATGTCAAAGTGACATTGATGCAATTGGGCCTTAGAAGTGTAATTTAGTGGGTTATTTTGAGTTATTTTGAGGATTTGCAAGAGATGGCATTAATGTCAGTATTGTCAAAAACATTCCAATCGCAATGTTGCTTTACTATTATTCCGTAATATTTAATCATTTATCAACAATAAATGCAGTAACATTGTTTATACCATTCAAAAAATGAAGCTTCCTAAAGAGTATTTTCGACATCCGTTGCTTTTGTTTTTTAATCAGAAGAAAAACGGTGGCTGAAGGTCATAAAATTTTGACAGAAATTTATGATAATGTTACTGCATCAATTAAGACATGTGAATATAAGACATGTCCAAACAATTCAAAAGTGATGATTTCAATGTTAAAAAATTATCTCAAACAAAGATTGTTCGAGATAAAAAACTAGAAAATGCAGATTTGCAAACATTATTTGATGAAAATCCAATACAATCCACTTCAGAATTTGCTAGAGAATTAAATGTTAATTGTAATAGTTACTAAACATTTATTGTGATATGGGAAAAATTCATAAAGAAGGAAAATGGATTCCACAGTTGTCAGGGAATGTCATTGTAAATTGATTGAATGTTTGCATTTCGTTGTCAAATAAAAAAAAATTTTATTTTATCAAATTGTTACTTGGAATAAAAAATAGATATATTTTGATAATTCCAAACGAAAAAAATCATGGGTTGATCCAAGCCAACCATCCAGCAACATTCACTTCCAAGCACAATATTCATGGTTCAAAGATATTGCTGTGTATTTGGTGGGATCAGAAAAGTATTATATATTATATATTATAAACTATTAAATCCGAAAGAAACTGTCACCGCAGATCGTTATCGACAACAATTACACAAATTAAAGCAAGCATTAAATCAAAAACAATCTCCAGTTGCAAGTAAGCGACGCAAAATGATCCTTCTTCAATACTCGATCTCGCATTATCAGTGAAAAAAAAAGGATATTAGAGCTGGAATGAGAAGCCTGGCAGGGATTTAAAACGATATGAAAAATATCAGATCTATATCGGTATTTTTCGATAGTCAGGGACTAAAAATGGAAATATTTTTATTATTAACAATATATATTATTAACAATACCAGTACAATCAACAATACTTCTATAAAATAATAGCGATATGAAAAACCGAGACCGAATAAAGTATTGAACGTCAAATATTAGTATTCAATTGAAATTTTTATAATACCGGTATACGCATAAATTTTCGATAATATCGGTGTTATACCGGTTGCTATTATTATATATAAAAATTATTATATATAAAACATTATTTTATATCTAAGAACTTTTACACAAATTTATTTATAAAAAATTTATTTATAAATGTGTTTGCAAAACTTCGAATATATAGAACTCACTTCACAATCAAAATTATAACCTTATATTTATATTAAATATTCTTAAATATTAGCGCGTTCGAAAATTCAACCGACAATACTTGTGGGCGGACAAGGGAATCTCACGAAGTGTTCTGATTTTAATGAAATTTTGAAATTCTGATTTTAATGAAATTTTGTGAACTTGTAGTCACAAAAATTTTATAATAAAATTACCTCTATTCATCCACACCAATATTTTTAAAAAATAAAAAAAATTTTAATTAAAAAAAATGTTTATTAAAAATATTGATATAAATGAATAGAGGTAATTTTATTGTAAAATTTTTGTATAAAACTTTTTCAAAAAATTTTTTGATATCTCGAATAGTTTTCGAAATATAACGGAAAAAGCTGAAAACTGTAAGGAGCGATTTCACCCCTTCAAATCATTTTTTCCAACTGATATTTTCTATATTCATCTCTTTATGTAACAAGTTCATAAAGTTTCATTAATATCTGAATTTTTTGACCATCTCGCGGGATTTCCTTGTGAGTCAAAAAATCCTCTACCTCTTTTGCAATTTTCGCAATGGTTAACAAGATATTATTTATTAAATATCGCTGAATATTGGTTTTCAATAATTTTTTATTAAATATTATCAACTTTACAGAAAAACAGCGAGAGACAAAAATTGTTTATTTTCTTCTCATAAAGTTTTGAGAATTTTTCTAGAATTTTTTAATATCACGTTTTCTCATGTTGGTAAAAATAATTGGCAATAAGTACTAAACAGTTGATAAAAAATTCTGAAAAAGTTCTTAGAATTCTATGAAGAAAATAAATCATTTTTAATCTCTCACAGTTCTTTCTGTAAAGTTAACAGTATTTGAGTAAAAAAATTGAAGATCGATATTCGACAATTTTTAATAATTAATATCTCGTTAATTATTGTGAAATTGCAAAATAGTAGATCGGTAAAAATGGTAAAATAATTTTTCGACTGAGTTTAGTTCGCTCTATTTACATAAAAATACATGGCCAAAAATTGCGGAACCTGTGATTTGCGTTTTCGGTGGATACGTGCGTGCATGTAGTGTGTGCGCGTGCGTGTGTAGAATTGCATTTAATTAGCCTTGTAGAAGGTCCCAGAAAAATTCCAACTAGATCTTGTTCTGAGTGAAGAGTTCTACAAAATACAATAATGTCGAATGACTTTGATCTTGATAAATGTCATCCAGGATTCTGAACAACATTCAAGAGGTTTTAACCATCGATCGGATCCATTGCATAATGCTAATGCCGGCGATACTGTAATTTTCAAATTTTATAACTTAAAAAGTTCTTAATAAAAAAATATTTGATTATAGTATTTTGGAAAGCTCTCGAGATAAGCTACAAAAATATGGAATGAAAAATAGGATGGATATCATTCGGAAAAATCAACATGATTCATATAACTTTCAAATGACTATTCAAGATCAAATAACACCATCTTATGTACATCTCGAAAAAGAAGCTGTTAATATGTTAATATGTTGAAAAACTATAAATAAATTTATTTAAGAATATTATTAGGGCTACAGTAGTTTGGCTTAGGACGCTCATACAAAATATAGAGATCCCGGTTCAACTTCCGACCGAAGTAATATTTTTTGCAATAAATTTATTTACAGTTTTCATATTAACATCTTTCTAATAGAATGCCTGATTGAGTGTCAAATTATTAAAATTAATTGTCAATTTAATTTATAATATTACTACAGTAGTTTAATTGTGTTTATAAAAAACCAATTCAGCGCGCATATGTGGTATATATGCATGTACATATATAGTATATAATAATTCAGAATTATTTAAACATTAAAGATCTTTGATTTCTCCATTATCGCCATTATTTCTATTTCTTATTGTTGAGTTTTTAATATTATAGAGTATTATTTCGCATAAATTAAACAATGAGAATTCCATTTTTTCAGAAAAATTAATTTAACTTATTTCAACATTTCATTTTTTTTAAAACAAAGACCAATTTCTAACTTCGTTAAAAGTACATGATAAACTTATCTTAATATATCAAGAAATATCAGGTTTTTTATCTATAAGGTCTATTTAATCCAAAATGGAAGAAATATTGAAATCAGTTAAATTAATTTTTCTAAATGAGGAAAAAATAGAATTCTCGTTGTTTAATCTATTGCGAACTCTATAATATTAAAGTTTTAAATTATTGTCTGTTGATGTGGCATTATCGAAGATAAGTACAATTAACTAAATTTAAAAACTTTAAATAAATTAACTGGTATATTTTAGGTCAAAAAATGGTTGTTTTCCGATGTTTCATCAAATCTAAAAATCTGAAAAAATTTCTAATATAATATGTGATAAGATTTAGCTGCTGAATTATTTTAGGAGTGGTCAAACATTCACATCATAAAAAATGCGTTTTTAAAAATTCTTGAATTTTTTAAAAACAGAATTTTGAGTCAAGAAAAAAATGTTTACTCTAATTTTTGTTATACTATTAATACCCATGACTTTTTTTAAAGATCTGTTTAAATTTAGTGGAGAAAAAAAGATACTAATGAAAAATCACATTTTTTTCGATATCTCGTTGGCTTTTTTGGGATGAAACTTCGTACAAAATATTCTTTCATCTATGTTTATTTTGTCGCCTGTGGCGATCGATTACATGCGGAGCCCAAAATCCTCCTCATGCTGCTATATCATTTCAAATTATTAAAAACGGTATACAGTATGATTTTTTAAAACACAATACGATATTCTTTATTTCATGTATATGAGCTCAGCATAATAGAAACAGTTTTATTTACTATTATATTTTATCTTCGTACTAGGAACAATCTTCGCACGCACGCACAAATAAATTTTAATTTTTTATATGTTTACATTACCAACTCATTTTTTAAGAAGTTTTTTTTACAGAAAATCTAGATTTTTTCTTGATTTGAATCTCAATTTACTTTGTAAATTTATATGTATTGCACACTCTTGCCTTCAGACGAGTTTTCTGCTCCTTGTATGTCCTAGTTCACGTTTTTTTACTATTTTTTTAACTACCTTATAGACACTTACAATTTTCTTTCAATCATCATCGGAATTGCACCTTGATGGATTCAGAATAGTGCAGCTGAGTGAGACTAGAACCTTTACATGGAAGTGTGCAGAGATTCAATATTATGTATTTTATAATGGCCTAAAATGCGGCCAAAACATATGAATATTGTAACAGTAAGTAAAAAATAACCATTTTATAAATTAAACTTTAATTGTTTGCGCAATACGTACCGCGCCGTACTCTAATTTGCCCAAATTTTGTTAAATTTTTTAAAATTTCGATAGTTTTTAATTTATTATTATTCTTTTGTATGTTTTAGAGTATAATTTATTGTTTGATATTTTAGCCTTCAAGATCTCATTGGCTAATAACCCTTTATCTTGCTTTTTAATTTTTAAATTTTTAATTTTTAAATTAATTGAACCTTTTATTTATTAGTTGAATTTTTGAAATAAATGTTTTTCCTTAACATATTATATATTAACAAAATTTTTAATTAACAAAGTTTTTAATAGTGATTACTATTGTGGTTTTAGCCTAGAAAAATTAGATTTTTGGAGGTAAAATAAAAGATTTGCGGGAAGTTGTTCGAAATGACGTACAAGATACTAAAAGATTGCCAGCGGACTTGGAAAACTTTTCAACTTGAAAAACTCACCAAAAATGCGATTTTTCAAAAATATTTCAGAAAAATATCCATTTTATCGAAATAAGAGTCATTATCAAAAAGAAAGCTGATAAAATAACAAACAATTTTGTTTTATTTTTAAAATCGTACGATCAAATTTTCTGCGATAGAATTTTAAAATTTATGAAATTAGCTTGAAAATGCTTTTTTTTAACCTCGTACGACCAATACTTAGAGATATGATGTTTCATATGTTATGATCCTCAACTTATGTTCAAATAGTTGAGTTTATTTATTAAGACAGATGTGTAATCGAATTGGAAAAAATAATATTCGTATTTTTCTCAAAGTTTACATATACGATCCTAGTTGCGTATCACTTTCTAAAATTTATTTTTGAAAAAACAGCTTTCAGAAAAATCGTCTTTTTTCAACATTTTCTAAAAAAACCGTGTTATCCGTTACTTTTTTATGAATATCTCAATTCTTAAAAGATTTGTAAAAAGTAAAGTATATCAAATTAAAGCTCAGAAAATTTCCTTAAAATACTTTTCATTCTTTTCTGTCTATCAATTTTTGTGCAAGATATAATTGTTTGAAGAAAATTTTCTGCGATTTTTTTAACTGAAAATTATGATTCGTAATTTAAAAATTTGGAAAAATTAGGATATCAATACTTTTTAACTTTTTAATGGATAATATTCCTTTGAAATTTTAATTAGTTCATATTTTTAGGACTAATAGTTTCGGAAATACAAGTACGCTCTTATTCAGATCGTTAATTCTGATAGTGACTAGCTGGTACACAGAGGTTAAGTGATATACATATATGCCTTTTTTTATTCTTATACCTTAATTATGAAAATGTGAACATTAACTCTCAGTACACAATCCAAAAAAATCTCTGTGCATACACAACGAATAATTCTAACCCGACATTTTCTTTTGCTTCTCGGGGTGTAATGTATTAATTTTAATTTTTTTTTAAATTGATCATTTAAAAACTGAAAAAGAAGAAGATTTTTGGGCAAGAAAGTTGAAAAAATCATAGCATAAAAGATATTTTGCAATAAGTAAAAAGGGATCGAAAAAAAACGTGCCACGTTTAAAATTGGTTTTGTTATTTTGATGTGTATACTGAGGATTAAGATTTTTAGGGTCAAATACAATGTAAAAAATGAAAAATGGCTGATTCAAAATAGTAAGAAAAATTCGAAATCTTTCGAAGTTCGAAAAAATTCTGTAAAGCTTAGAAACATATTGATTTGCTGATTATCAATTTTTTTCGAATCAATTTTTTTCTTACTATTTTGGATCAGCCATTTTTAATTTTTACGTATCCGTATACATATATTCACTAATATTTCAAAAATATTTCAAGACACTAAGCTCGGTTAGTTACTTAAGCACATCAATTATAGTGCCGATTCCTAATTGCCTTAATTTACTTGTTTTCTTTTTAAATTAATTTTAATACAGGGAATTTTACTTTGATTTATATACAATATTCATATTTTAAAATATTTTTTTTGGTACATTTTTGTCACAAAATATATTTTAATTTTTTATTTAATATTTCAGAGCATTCCAATAATCAAATAAATCTATTTAATTTTTGGATTCCAGAAAGAGCATAAAATGAATAGCTTTAGAACTCTATTAAAATACTATGTAAAAATTATTTCGATTTCATTGGGAATTTATTTAGACTAAAAAAAAAGGGGTACCTTTTGAATCCGAAAAAGAATTCGCAATTGATAACAGAAAAATGAAATCTTTTGGGACCCTTAAGAATATTTTCAAAACAGAAATGAGATGGAAAAAGAATTCATGTCGTAAGTCGGGAATGAAAAAAGAATTCTTTTTGGATTCTCTGTGCTATCTCGAAACTGTATCTTGCACAAAAATTAACAAACAGAAAGAAAGAAAGCATTTTATAAGAAGCTTTTTAAGCTTTAATTTAGTGTATTTTACTTTTTACATAAGTCTTTTAAAAATTGAGATATTTATAAAAAAAGTAATGGAGAACACGTTTTTAAAAAAAAATGTTTAAAAAGGCAATTTTTCTGGAAGTTTTTCCAAAAATAAATTTTGGAAAGTGGTACGCAACTAAGATCATATATAAATACACGTAAACTTTGAGAAAAATACGAATATTATTTTTTCGAATTCGATTACACATACCTGTACTAATAAATAAACTCAAATTTTAATGTAAATTGAGGATCCCATAATATCTTTGAGACACAATATCTTGGAAACTATTAATCGAAGTTAAAAAAAAAGCATTTTCAAGTTAATTTCACAAGTTTTAAGATTGTTTATGTACTTTTTTATATATTTTTTACATATGGTAAGTCACAAGCAAGTTATTCATTAAAATTTATTACAATTTAAGAAGATTTATTTATATCTCGATAACTTTTCATTCTACGAGGTTCAATAAAAAATGATTTTGTAAAGAATTAAAAAATCTTTCAATTTGATAATAAATATTTTTTTATAATAAATATTTTTTACGTAGGAATAACCGAATCTGAGATACTTACATAAAACTTAAAAAAAAATTTTCAAAAATAAAGGGAAACTATCCTAAAATCATATCTTGGAAACTATTGGTCGTACAAGGACAAATAAAAAATGATTTTATAAGGAATTCAGTAACCTTCAATTTCCATAGGAAGTATTTTATACAAAAAGTTAGAAATATTTATGAAAAAAGTGAATAATCACTTTATTCTCAAAATAACCAAAATACAACATTCTTTAAAATATTCTATTATGAAAAATATTGATCGTACGATCTTAAAAAAAAAAATTTTGTTCATAATTTTGAAATTGTTCATAATTTTATCAACTTTTTTTTTTATCTTGATCTTTATTTTAGTAAAATGAAAATTTTCTAAGAAAAACTTCATTTGATCACTTTTTTGAAACTGGTAAGTTTTCCAAGTTCGCTGGTGGTCAGGATTTTTAATATATTGTATAATACATCATTTCGAAGAACTTTTCGCAAACAAATCTTTTATTTGACAATTTTACCTCCAAAGCGCAAAAAAAAAATTAATTTTCCTGAGCTATTTAAAACCGTTCCATGTAGCTGTACAGCACGCAATTTGTACTCCTGTATAACAGTAGCGTCCCTATACAGCGAGCATGTAATTGCCATGTAGCAATAGCATAGTGGCAGCCAATGTTATCGTTGCGAAAGGATTAAAATACAAAATTAAAAATTTGATGAATTTTTGTTAGTACGTAGACACGTAATATTTTACTAAATCCATTCACTTAATCCACTTACCGTCCACTATAATTCCATTCGCGAGCAAAAGCTATGATTTGCAAAAGCAATGTGATACCACCTAAACGATAAAGTTCTTCTACTGGTGGCCATACTGCTCTAACTGACATTAATTCTTGAAGAATTTCCACTTTTGCCTGAATTTCTTCACTGCTAAATTTGCATGCCTACAAAATACAAAATAAACACGTTTAAAAAAATGTATATGTATACACATCTAATATATTAAAAATGTTAAAATATATAATTGATTTATAATATATGATAGCCAACAAAATTTAATTCAAATAATTTTATATACAAATAATTTCACGTGCAAATGTGTCATATTTCAGAATAAAATTACTTAATGGAATCCTAAAGCCGTCTGTATTACCGACTAAATTATATAATGTTTATATATAATAACAAATACTTTTTTTTTCTTTCACAGAATCGAAAATCCTTTTCCAGGATTAAAGTGTATGCATTAATACATGTCTATAGAGTTTATGCTAAGAACGACGAAAAATTTCGAAATTAACATATTTTTTTCTCAGTATAATTTCTCAGTATAACATGGCGTCCAAGCTATCAAGTCATGATGTCATATTGTGCTTAATACGAAAATTTTGCAACCTTGTACTTACGAAATAGTAATCCACAAACAGTAGTTTGCATGAACGAATAACATTGAGTTCTTAGAATTAGACTTAGGCGCTTTATTGCGACAAATTTGTTGTACAAAAATTGACATGAACGTACGACTGCGTATATCATAGATTGTGTGAGATATTACTATGGTAATATATATGGTAGTATGGTAATATATAAAGACATGTCGATGCGCTGAAAAAACAGCGATTTCTGGTGATTTCGTTAGAGTTCGGGTTTCACTTTAGGAGTCCCTTAATTAAATAGTTAAACGTAATTTAAACGAAAGAACCATTAAAGAGATTTTTTTTATTTTGCCATTTTATTATATTTTGTATAACCAAATGGTATATAAAATAAAATAAAATAAAAAAATAAGTTCTTAAAATGTTTCGATGTTTAAAGAGTTACAAGCACTTGAGAATCAAAAAAATTCTGAACAAAGATCTAACGTGATTTAAAAAAAAATATTATAAATAAAAAATAAAGAAATTAAAAAAATTTATTTTTTTACATATCAAAAAGATGTCTATATGGAAGAACAATAATGAACGTTGTGGGAAAACATTGTGTGTACGAAATTATATACAAAATATGTTGTTCCTAAAATATATTTCTTAAATTTCATGATACTTCTAGAACAAATTATCTCATTCCCAACTCTGTCAAAATATAAAATAGACGTTTTAATTATAAATACAATCAATATTATAAATACTATCAACACAATTTTTTAAAGATTGAATTTTTAATGCAATTTATAAAATTATAAAATATAAAAACGTGAATTTTTCACGTAATTTTTTTATAGATATTCAAATATGAATGATAATTATGCTCAAAAAGGGAAAAATTTTTTTTAATTTGTTGCTTCAGTATTGTATTATGAAGTATAGGTCAATTTACCGCAATAAATATTAATAAAATATAGATAAAAAAATTTTAGCTGCAAGGCCTTTTCGTTTTTCTTTTCAAATTTATAAAAAATTACTCATATTTTTTATTACTCTGATGAGAAAAACTCTTTTAACTTTTAATTATTTACACCTTACCTTATAAGGTGGTAACGATGGTTGCCATGTATCACGTTCAACTCTAACATTTTCCGCACGTTGTAATTGTTCTGCTTTTAAATGCAAATGCGCTTCCATGTATCTCTTCAAAGCAACAGCTACATGCCGTACAATTTGTCGTGATGCACATTCTTCATCATCATTTATAGTTGGTTCTTCTTCAATATTTAAAATTGGCAAAGTAGATATCTATACAGAATTGAATTATATTTAAGGAATAATTTTAATTTATATGAGATTAATATGAGATTAATAATCTATTCTTCGTAATAAAAAAATTCTATTTTCCATGCTTTATAAGTAAAATATACAAATATTGAGTTAAACAGATATTGAGTTATTTTCATTTTTATATAGTGACCATAAATATTGATGTTTCCTTACTACATTAAACAATTTTCTCAAGCCGTCCTGTGCATCAAACTCTTCCAATATAACTTTGAATGGAAAAGAAAACCCAAAGAACATAGTCGCGTGACATCGTCCAGAGTCATGACTACGTTCTAATAACCATAATGCATAAGTCACGAGGTCAGATATTATGTGTTTCGGTAACAGACACACTCGTTCCATAGCATCCTCGCAGTACGCTAGATAGTAGAGACATATCGATACACCTGTTGCTGCAACACTCGGTCTCGGCACATCTAACAGTCTTTGCAAACCGCCCACATTTAGGAATTCGATTGAGAATTTTTTATGACATAACAAAGATGCAAGATACTTAAGAGCCTCAAAAGCAAGTCTGCTATCCTTAGTTTCTCGCACGTTTATATATTTTAGTATTAAGTCCAGAGCATTATGTTCAAATACATGACCAAGGAACTCTTGATACTCTCCCATTGGTGTCAAGTATCGTAAAATTAGCATTTGTCGAGTCGCAAGAGTAGGAGGATACATTTGAACATTACCAATGACATACGATTCCATCTCAGCCCAAGAAGAATTTGAATTTCCTTCTAACAGTGTCAAATGTATATTAGAATTTTGAGACAGACTGGATAACTTTTGCAAATTGCATCTAGCGGATACTGGTACATTCAATATCCTTGTGGACTGTAAACCACTTTGTTTGGATGGTGTTACTTGCAAATTAACATGATTGTTCACGGTTTTTGGGATGGACAGAGGTGGGGACATAATCTTAGGATAGAGTTCGTTATTTTTTATAGGCGTTTCACAACTAGAGTTACTTTTCTTTCTTTTTATAGCTGGCATGTCACTGAAATTGTGCATTGAATCATTATCATCGGAAGAAGGTGAATCTTGATTTTTCATAATTCCATTTTTCTGCCATTTCTCTCGTATTTTGCGTTTTTCGGAAATATCTTTATCAATATAATCAGTACTATTTTTATCTTGTCCAAAATGAGCAAATGGCCTAATATTTTTCTGATGATCCTCATGCATTTTTTGCTGACGATCTTCGTGCGCCTTTTGCTGCAATTTATGTAATCGTTGTAACATTAATGGTACCATTTTAGCATTTTGATCTCTAAATCCTGTAGCTATATCTTGTACTTCCATAGCAGCGGCCAAAAGACCGGTCGAATAACTCTGTAATGGTTCTATGCTTTTTTCTGCCCAAGAAAATAATCTGTGTATAAGACCTTCCATATCTGGCTGAAATACTGCTGAAGTTTCTAATCCTGGAAGTATGTCTAACATCAGACGACAGGCAGCAATGTTTAATTTTCTGACGTCTCTCCCAGTTATTCCTGCGCGAGTCCAATATGTATCTCTTAAATAATCATTTATCAACTGAAAATAAGTTTTATTATATTATTATATTATTATTAAAAGATTCACACAATGAGATTATAATTTCAAACAAAGTATAGAAAAGTGTTATTATTAAGGCAATGTTGAACTCATCTGTTATTATTGACGCAATTTTCTTATTATACCCTATTTATCTCATTGCTTTTACAAATTAACAAATTTTTGTAATATGTATATTAAATATGGACTAATGTATCAAACCGGGCGATTCTATATAAAAAACAAAAAAAAATTTTTAATTTAATCTTTTCAGCATTTATTAGTTTTTAATATTTAGGTCTCTGAACTCGTGACAAAATTTGCATTATTTAAAGTTTTATGGTTTGTACTTATAAACTGAGAGTAGTCTGACTTATGAATTATATGAAGAAATAACATAGTTTTTAAAATTAGATATAAAAATCAAATATGAAAAAAAATAATATGTAAAAAGGTCTAGGCATGTGTACATATAACATTAATATAATAGTATGTAGTAACGTGTTAGTATTTTGTAAATTGTACGTCTATATATGTAAATCATGCGTAAGTCATGTTTCAAATAAATAGACAATTCTGACAAAATTTGATTCTATCGTCATTTCAGCATCCCCTTAAGCAAATTCTACTTAATTTATAACTGGTATGATTATCTTATTACAGAAACATAGTGATATATTTTGCTTTGTGTTCATTAAAATGAACATATATATATATATATATATATATGTGTATAATATATTAAATTAACATTCAATTTAATTTATGATATTACTGTTCCAATATCATAAATTAAATTGAATGTTAATTTAATATATTATACATATATATATATATATACATATATATATATATATATATATATATAATATATTAACATTTAATTTAATTTGATATTACTGTTCCAGTTCAATTTATAATTGTTTTAAATCTGACAATAATCAATGTATTGTTTATAGTCAAGTATACTGGAAAATATATTTAAAATTTACATAAAAATATTATTAGAAATTAAGATCCAGCCTCTTTTTGGGATTCTTCTACTTGTTCATATAACAGTCTAGTTCAAACCCTACATACATTGTAATATACATTAAATTTGAAGACATTATCTGTTAAATTTTATTTAATTCTTTCAACATCTAAAACCAATACTCTGATTCTATAAATCTTGACGACAGTGTTAATACCATTATATTGTTGTTATACAGACATATTATAGGGTGAATTCACTTTTCACCCTTATATGCTGTAAGTATTATTTCATCTTCATTGTCAATTAAATATTAAACAAGAACAAATAATTCTTATAATATGAGCTATAAGCGCAAAAGCAAATGCACCTATAGTAAAAAAGCTAAGCAACAACAATATATTGAATAGAATCAGGATACATAATATACATCTTAAAAATATAGTCAAAATTAAAAAAAATTAATTTTTTAGATGAATTACTTGCTAAGTGTCTTTGAATTGAAAAAAGAATGTTATTAACATGTTTTCATTAAAATTAGGTTTCAAGAGATTAATTTATGGTTTGCAAACTACATAATTAAACATTATAATGGAAAATACTGTACAAAATCTTATATTATATATTTTGCAATTACAATAAATACAAAATTTACTTAATATTAATATTGTTATATTTAAGGGTACTATTATATCAATTGCATTAAAAAAAAAATAAATATAATATACATATTAGGATATTGCATTGTAATGTATACTATTAAATTTTATTATGATAAATAAACAAAAAGTAGTATAAAATTCTATATGTACATAATTACCTTTGTCATAAAGTTATCCTTCCTAAATAAAACCTTCAATATATGTCCAAAATTACATTCTGGATCAGTACGTGATGGATGTCTTTCATCAAATGGATCTGGATCCATCTTCATATAATTTTCTGTCTCAAGTTCTATTATATCTGCTAATCTTTGAAGAACAGGAATGGGATCATATGTTGATGAGCTATGCTCTTCTTCCCATTGTCGTAGAATTTGTACAACATCTGTTACTTCTGCAAGTGATTCTGTATTTGCCATTATAGATCTGTAAATAAGTGTATTTAAAAGTCCAAAAGTTGAAAGTCTCTCTCTCTCTCTCTTTCTCTCTCTCTCTCTCTCTCTTTCTTTTATCAGTCTCTTTATTGAAATTTCAATAGACAACAAAAAAATTTTATTTGAGCTATGTATTGCAATGTATATGGAACAGGTATATAAAATCATATACTACAATAAATAAATCATTTTATAACACATTTCTATAAAAGGACACAATTTTATTAAAAAAGCTTGTATTAAAATTTTAATGACATTTTAATGAGTCATTAAACATAGCGTGTAAACTCTAAACTCAATTGAAATGCAACATAAAGGTTAAATAACGCGCGAAAGACATAGTGCACGGCAATCGATGTTGAAAATTTTCATAATTTTTAATATGTCAATCATTTAAAGAAAATTCTGTTGGTTAGCTTCAAAGCCTCATCACTGACATTATCAATAAATATTATTATAAATGTGAGTTATACTACACAGACACAACCTCAAAATGTTAAAAACAGTAAACAAAAGGTTCGATATAAAACAGAGAAAATATTAGAAATATTATCCGAGAAAAGGATGTTTAGACGTACTAAAATTCATTTAAATGAAATCGCGCAACAAAAAAGAAAGAGGTAAGCCGGCCGGCATTGCAATACTGCGAGAATTTGCAATAAACACAAAGACTGTAGCTCAGATATCAATGATAATGATTCACCGCGTACAGTAGCGCGTGTATTTCATAGGTTAGATTCTGCAAAATAATTTGTTTGAAAATATTCATTCGATAATTTTTCTTTAATTTTTCTGATATCTTCAAAAATACGGATAATATATATAAGCTCGAGCACATAATAGCCAAACAATTTTGAGCAATTTCCAGACTTACAAATGTATCACGTTATCATCTATCCGGCTAAAATAGGCTACATAAGGCTACAATTCCTACTGAATTCCTACCATGGTGGAAGGGATAACACGGGCCTAGTTTCCATCGAGAGTTTAAACCGTATCAGAATGTAAAAGCTTAAACACAATAGGCACAGACATGTAAGTTCGATATTATATCCCAGAGCTCTGATTGGATAGTTCTCTGTTCTTGGATTGGATTATTCTCTGTTCCTTATGTCTATGACCTATTGTGTTTAAAGCCTAAAAACCAATTAACTACAGTCGAGTATTTCCCTATTACAGTCAAACGACAGGGGAATGCTTAACTATAGTTCGTTGGTTCTTACATTCTGATCCGGTTTAAACCCTCAGTGGAAACTAGGCCACGATATGTACATAGGTTCGTATTCACAGTCAAAGTTCAAGGCGTTTAAACCGGAATCAGACTACTCATTGAAGATTGAGCTTGAAGATTGAAAAATTGAAATATGACCAATTAAAACAATAGGAGTTAAAAGTCCTTTGTCCTTGTTGGTCAAATTTCAATCTTCATCTCAATTTTCAATGCGTTGTCTGATTTCGACTTTAAGGTCGTCTTGATCAAGATCAGAGAGAAACCATGGCATTGAGAGAGGCCATGGCGGCCTTTTTCGCGTGACAAGCGAAAGTCACCATACACTAGCGGCACCAACATCAATTTTTATAAATTGATGTGAACTACGTATCACATTTTCGCCACTGTCGATAAAATCGTAGCGTCGATAAAAGGATTTGATGCTATATTCACAAACTGTGAATAAAGATAATATTAATTTACAAAAAAATGTTTCTTTTAATTAAGATAAGGTGTTTTTTATAGATTTTTGGATGCTGAAAATGATGTCGCAAGTTAAATTTGCTACCACGTTACTAGACGTCAGATTTTCAAAATAACTGAAATTTAATGTGCAAAAATAGCCCTTTTGTTATATTTAAAATATATAATTGTATACAAGATGTCTGATAATATCCGCGTAATTGTGAGCAGAGAGAGCGAACTAAATTGAGTCGAATTTCTCTATCAGTTTGTAATTTTCGCTAATAGTTAACGAGATATTAATTTCTAAAAATTGCCAAATAAGCGGATAAAATCGATGCATAAAACAGCTTTAAGATATCTTTCAGAGTTCTTCATGAAATATTTTAAAGATGTTTTTCAAAAAAACTCTTAAAAGTCTTGACATTCAATTTTTCCAGTCTGAGCATTTCCATTGAGAATATCTTCTTTCCCAATTGCTTTATATACATCTGCGTAGAATCTTCTAGTACCAATATAATGTTATGGATAAATGTTCTTAACATATCGTTGATTCTCTGTATGCTTGCATGTGTGTGTGCGCGCGCGCGCGCGCGCGCGGCGTGTGGTTGTGTGCGCATGTGAGAGAGAGAGAGAGAGAGAGAGAGAGA
>Ga0157364_1001566_pt1 | contig 19709 bp, 7 predicted proteins | sample AttsexASBM2_FD_111476 | JGI IMG/M metagenome (GOLD analysis project Ga0157364, IMG submission 111476) | Fungus gardens microbial communities from leaf cutter ant in Ribeirão Preto, State of São Paulo, Brazil - Atta sexdens ASBM2 | ecosystem: Host-associated > Fungi > Mycelium > Unclassified ...
AGAAGATAGCGACGATGAGAACGGAGGACAGAATGAGGAAAGAGAAGCAGAAAGGGTTGGTGAGGCGAGAGAGGGTCGAGTTGAAACCGGGCACTAACTAGAATTGTCTCTCTAGTGTCCTGACGTGTCTCGGCATGGCGCGTATACGTGTATATCTATCTCGAGGTACCCCCGATGTTAGCTTTGCCTAAGGCAACTTGACACGTTTGCCTGCGACGACGAGGGCTTGGAGATCCGGGGAATGGTTTCCTTCTCTCAGGCTCTTGGTTCTCTCCGCTCTTCTCTCCCGGTTTGTGCATGCGCACGTATAACATGCCTATGTGTCTCAGCTATGCATTGTCGCTTACCTTATGAAAGACCGTGGCGCATTGGTAATTACGCCATTGGTGTAATTGAAATCGCCCTTAGAACCGGATTACATCCCTTCCCTAGGGAAGTGCGGCGCGGAAATTCCAAAACTAGAAATTTTCACGGGCAAATGATATTACTTACCCAAAAGAAAGTGACTTTGTAACAAGTTCAATCCGAGAAAGCCGTATAACCGAAAAGCGCGAAGGCGATTTCATTCGCACGGCAAGCGACGCGGCGCTGCGGCATAGCTCTAAAATCGGAGTCTTGTAATTTCAACGATGAATAAAGGCGGAATCGTTAAGTTCGTAGTTCGGTAGCGTTAATTAAATGGAAACTCTGGTGCAACGCTATGCACCGCTAGGGCGCTTCTTCAAACTTTTCGGCCGTAAATTTATATGAGTAATTTAACACAGGGTCGAAATTACAATTTATTCGTTAGTTTATATTTTAATCTGTTCAATATGCCGAGCTGGGAGTTTCCGAGTTCACGTAGGAGCGCGATCGAGTAATGAGGAACGGCGCGACACGTTGCAGAGTGCATGTACAATACACGTGCGACGTAACTCAGTTATTACTATCCTTGACTCCTTCACGATGTAAGTGATAACGCGCTACCAACACTGCAAGTTTATTTTATTTAATAAGACTACAAATTTCCATAATGCTGAAGACTTTTATTTGTGTAGAAATGCTACAATTAACTTGAATTAATTTGAATGTTGTTATTTATTCGTATACTGAAAAAGCAATTTTGCTGACAAATATAACCAAATTTAGGGTTTTATTTTAGATTCTTCAGCAAAATTGCTCTTTTAATATACATATGTGTGTAATCTGATTAAAAGTTCAACGTTATTAATTTTTATATCATCCATCAAAGGTTATAAGAGTCTTGTAACTTGATTTATTTAAATATTTTCTTAATCTTCTTTTGAATTTACTCTTTGTAAACACATGGAAGATTACTCAATCAACGCACAGGGATTAATATTAGCTAGTCTCTAACGTTCACGCAAAAACTTCAACAGAAATTGCAGGGCAAAATCGAAGCCGGAGAATATCTTCGGAACTTTAATTTTGAATGCACGGTCACGTTGTAATAATAGTTAATAATCGAGCGAGGGAAGGCGAACCACCATATAATTCAGCCGATACGCGCCGATCTCCCTTGACGTTCTTGCGCCTTCGGAATACCTTGAACGCGACGCTGGAACGTAATTTCATGACTAACAACGAGAGAGTTGTCATCGACAGCTGCGGTTTAACACGGGGATGGCGCTGTGCGCCAGAACGTGTATATGGCACGAGTTACATTATACTCGCAATGTAACGTGAATTACATAGGTATACGTCTACGCGCGAATGAGCTCGTATCTTTAGGATGCAGGCACATATTGACTGGCACTTAAAGTGAACGGTCCATGATGTTTGCATAGTCATCTGAATAGCGCTTCGCAAGTGACGCCATTCATCTTTAACTGCCTGGTGGATTCACATTGCAGAACTTAACGACACTTGGTTGACGTTCTAAATCTGATATTTTGCTTTAACTGCTTCAAGTAACATTTTACCAATAATTTCATTTAATTTAAATGTTCGATATTTATTATATGTAATATGTTTATTTTATCATAATATAGCTTTAATGATGTCATAATATAATATTTAATTTAAATTTTTTATAGAAATAACAGATTGATGCCTCAAAATATTAGATAATAATAATAATAATTAACATTTACGCGATAACGTAAAAAAACGTTCGAAATTTGTTGAGATGATATGCAAAAGAACAGTTTCGTTAAAGTAAAAACTAAACAGACTTAAAAATAAATTTTATTGAACTATCAAAATAAATATATAGATAACTTTCAAACTAGATTAAAATGAACGAAACTTTTTCCAGCATTGCTCATCATATGATTGAATTTCTTATACATAATTATTTTGATGATCCAACAAAATTATTTTACAGTATCATACATCAGTATCATATATCTATATTTATCTCAATTTTTTAGATATTTCAGCAAAATTGTTCTTTTTTGTAGATTCATTAAAATTTATTGAATTTCCGTAACTAATATTTACTTCATGGCGCATTCTCGAGAGCAGACATCTAGACTATAGGAAAGCACTCGTGACGTGTTCGCTTTCATCAAATCGTCGAGCATTCTTATGAAGTCGGCGTTCTCTATAATCGAGCTTAATTTGCAAGGATCTGCTCAGATATGCAACGTACATAAAGGATCAAAGTATGGCGCTTGTAGCGCCTATAGCCGTGTAATCGAAGCTGCATCCAACGCCTGTGTATGCATCTACGTAAATCTACCTATCTGGTGCCATAACACCCCGGCACGTTAAATTGCTGCTTTCGATTACATCGACACCTCTCGAGATTACGCTCTGCAATCTCAGTGTATTGAAGGAACTCCGTCAGGATTTCATGCTTGGGACTTCCCCTAGGCTGAAACAATGTTAATCACCGTTATCCACATGCATCAATCCCCTTTACTGTTTAAATATCATTATTTTATTATGACAGGGCAGATTCGATCAGAGCTTGCGATGTTAATTCTTCTTTAACTTTGACCTATCTTTACACATGCGTAACTTTATTTATTATATTTTATGTACCTGCAAGAAGAATTTTGCTAAAATATTAAAAAATTTAATTAAATACAGATCTAAAAATACCAATTTTAATAGTAAGTTTATTGGACTATTAAAATATAATATTATGTAGGAAATTCAAACATGATAATCAATGCTGCAAAAAATTTTCATATTTTAGTAGCTAGAACTTCCTACATAATTATTTTGATAGTTCAACAAAATTATTTTCATATCTAAATTTTTAAATACTTTAACAAAATCTCTGTTTCCTAAAACATTCAAATGACTTTTCTTCGTTTTTTGTGCGTTTTAATCTTAATACAATCTCTTATGACAAAAGAAAGATTGAATCAAGATAATAAACTTTGTATTTTGGTAAAATTATTTCTATTATTCATTACTTAACTTAAACAAAAGAAATCATTGAAAGTATTTTTTATTAATTGAAAAGCACCTTAATTACAATTGAAAATCATGGAATCTTTAAACGTATTATTACCTTATTCTCTGATTATAAAGAGAAAATTTGCACGATTGTGGTATGTAATAAATACATACAAAATGTGATATTCTTTGAATCGCGTTGATTGTTTATGAGTATGGAGGCAACAAATGAATCTACAAAAGAGGATTGACAGAGACGGAAGGCGAGTATACGTTATAGGAGAATTGCGAACACTGATCGAATCTGTCAAGTTGTGAAAAAATATTGGTATTCAGATAGCGAAAGATGAATGCACAGGAACAATGAGTACTGTCCGTTGTTTTTCTCCTTCCAGGCCTGACACCTAATTTTCCGCACTTCAACTCTGATCTAACCGATTCGCCTACTGTCCGCCTCAGATGTAAACTTTTGAAACTTCTGCAACATTTTCTCTGTTTCTCTAGAAAAATTATAATTCTCTATATATATTATTAATAATTTAATAATTAGATACTATTATAATAGATATAATACTATTATAATAGATATAATTGTAGATATAATTATGAACTTCTTAATTACTTATTTTGATTTTTCACTTAATTTTTAGTTGTAATTATAGCTTCAAGACACTTGCATATATTTAAAAGTAAGAGTTTAAGTTGAAAAACAATTAATATTATTGGGTCAACGATATATTTTAAAATATATCGTTGACCCAAAAACGATATATTTAAAATTTAAAACAGTTAAATTGTTAAACTGAATAAAATAATGATAATTTATATAATTATTACTCATAATTATTGTGTGAATAAAAAAGTGTAAATAATATCTATTAGGAGAATGACTTTTATTTTCCAAAAGAGCACGTCAATCTCGCGACTTTTGGCAAAAAGCGACGAGGAATCTGCTCGCAAAATTATTCAACTCGCGCACATGTCGAATGCACATTCTTCTTTCGTTTCCAGCAAAAGCCTTGAGTTCCGATTGGTGGCACGACTCAATTTCCCGCACCCAGTAGCCGCAACGCTTCGAGTGGCTAAAGTCTAGAAAGAGGGTTTGAAATTTCCAGGAACCAATTTGTCAGAGCTCAAGGTGGTTTTCCGCCTTCTCTTACTGCCCTTCTCGCCCTTCGTCTTTTCTGTCTCTTTTTTTTTTATTTACGACTCGCATAAATCGACGTGAATTGCCGGTGATTCGCGAAACTTTCACGATACGACTGTAGACGGGCGAGTTTTACTAACCCGCCACTGGTCATCGCTCCTCAGTGGTCTTCCAGGGAAAGAAAGAGATGGGCAAAGCGAGAAAGAAAAAGAAAAAAAGAATGAGAGAGAGAGAGAGAGAGAGAGAGACAGAGAGAGAGAGGAGGAGGGGAGAGGAGGAGAGTAGGATCGAGCGAAAAACCCTCGATATAAATCGCCATGGGGCTCTAATTCTCGCCACAGTTTATATGTTATTGCATTTATCACGAGTACGTGACCCGAGTTCGAGTCGCGCGAGTTCACGCGGACACGCGTTGCACATACGCGAGATGTGTTATGTGGTACGTGAGGACATATATTACGCCCGAGTACATGTGTGCCCCGTGCAACGCGACGTCCATGAAAACCTATAATGAAATATCACCAGTGTGCCGTAAATTTTATCACCGTGTACCGGCTATTTGCAAATTGTCCGACCTACACAACACGGCACGACCGCGGATTGTCTTCGACGTTTGCGTCTAATCTCAGCTTTTCCTCCGATGTTGCAGACATAAAATATGTAACTGCGACTGCTGCACATCGGCGCCAGATCTGAACAAGCCAAACTACTGTTTGCGAAGATTGGGTTGAATTATAGCATAGATTGCGCGTTCGCATGCTTTCTCCATGCCTCCGAGATGTCCAATTTTCTTTTGCTTGCGCATACCGAGATTTGTCTTCCGGTTTGCCGGTAGTGTGAACATATTTTAGACTTACGTGAATTACGCAGCTGTATGTTGGATTCACCGTTTCCCAACCTGAATGAGCGTTGATGCCTGTGGGAATAACGGACTAGATCTTTTGAGTTATTGCGGGCAGTGCAATTGCATATATGTATATGAGAAACAAACTGTGTATCTTCATAACGTCAAATCGTTATTGTGATTTAAGTTATTATACATTTATTCGTACTTCTATTTTTATATGTAAAAATTCTATTCTTGATACATGAAAAACAGAAATACAAGTTAATACAAACGAATATGCAACAACTTAAATCACAATTATGATTGTGCAATAACTCGTTTTACTCGCTATATAATTTCCCTCAATCTATCCAGATCTCATTTCTTTTCAGTCGTGCAGTGCATGGTATACACGATATCCAAGAATAAAATACAAGAACAATACTCGAATTCAAATTCGAATGCCAAAATGTCAGCTGTGTTGTAAGAATAACTTATAAGAATTTTTCGCACGGTTTACAACTAATAAATTCACCTCTCGTTTCTTCGAACTAAATTGCGAAAACGGGAGCACAGAAAGATTCTACCATTCAAGAGCTTCATTCTAAGCCATTCGGAAGATTCGTTTGGAATGACGAAGTAGCGCTGTAAGTGCTTTCAAAGAATGCTTGAATTCACGACTAAAATTTACTTAAATTGCCTCTTTAAGAATACATTTGAACTTTCCGCTATGACATTTTAATCAAAAATATTTTTATCGTATAAAATTTGTTTATAAGCATTATTTATTTATTTTAATTTTACATTAATTTATTTTCTTTACTTATATCAAAATATATCCTTCCATTTATTAAAATATTATTAAAATTATAAATACAATTAATTTAATTTAATTTAATTGAATAACTGTAATTAAATACATAAAACTTACCCTCTCTATTAATTACGTTAAGCATTACTATCAGATGTTTTTGAAAATTTTTAAAAATGCCACCACTGTACTGAGTATATATTTCTCGTAACGTCTCGTGCAGTTTATACGAAAGCTGCATTTTTCACGGATTATCACGCGAATTTCAACTAGTGAATTTATTCTTTGTGCCATGAGAATCGAAATAAATTGTGGGAATGGCGAGAGAGGCTCGTGGAAATTCTTTCCGCCGTTCGTTTTGCTTAAAGTTCTTGGCACAGAATAAATAATTTATCCGACTGGCCGCAATGAATAGCTCGCGACGGTGGAAGAAGCGAAAACTTCTGTCGCTTATTATTCGCTGTAGCATGGCATAATTATCAGTGAATCAAAAGCGAAAGGACGCTAGGTATTTTGTGCCGAGAGTACTTCCCAGATTCCTTAATTCCACCTCCGCTGCGCGATTCAATGGATCAATGTGTAATTACAACGACTCCGAAACCGGGAAATGAAAATTAAGATTCCAAATGAATGCAAGAAATAAATTGCGCTCTTGCGAATTCCGCGGATATTACGGCAAGAACTCGGCCAGAGGCGATGGTGAGACATTATTTCAATTAGGGAACATCAATTAGAAGGCACTAGCGTTAGTTCACTTTCTCGTTGCATGCTTGAAGTCACTTTGCTGAAGTTTACGCCCGTTTATAGAACCGTCTTTGGAGTTTAAGAGTGTGAGAATTAATGTCGTGGCTCCCTGCGCATATCCTTTGGGACACTTCAGGGAATTAAGAAACGAATAAACATTCTTACTTGTAAGGAAGAAATTGTAATAATAATATTAAATGTGTTTTGAAAGGAATCTTGCAAATATGTAATTAAAAAAAAATATATTTAAAGTTACTGTTATAATAAAGATTTTTAACTAAAAGGGGAGTATTATTGATACGAGTATTTCTAAAAGCTATTATTTAGAAGAACATTTTTTTCGATGATTGAAAACAGATTTTTACTTTGTAGAGAGAAACCTCTTTAAACTTTTACTTTATTGCTAATAACAATAAAACATCCAGAGATCTAATATGAATCAATTAAAAGATAAGATATTCATCTCATCTAGAATGGAATATTCCGACGGTCGCGAAGCAAAAGAGCAAACGAAATTGGAATTGTAATAAATTATTGAAATCCGATAGCATTCGCGGATACGACCGGATGAATATCTAACAATCGATACTAACCAATTTCAGGCATTTATGTTTGATATCAATTTCCCTTGTCCAATATTTTCGAAGCAACACGGGATTATTTTAATCCCCGGCTGCCAATCCGCTCTTTATCGTAGACCGCGTCACAGATCTGCCCCATTGTTTCGTATCATATTCGTATACTGCTTCTGTCTCTTTATTTGATTTTAATTACCTCGATGAATTGGTATATTATAAGAAAGAGTCAATGTGTGTATATATGTGTCTATGTGTGCGCAAGCGATTGTCGGATTGCTTGTGTCCAATTTCTTATCCAAGATTCTTGTGTTAATAAATAATATCTCAATCGGGAAAGTCTCTTTCTACATATATACATATACACATATATATATATATATATATATAAAATCGGAAATGATACAAAATATTTAAGATAAAAAATATAATTAACTATATTTATTATTGTTATTATTAATTAATTATTATAAAATTTTCACAAAGATAATTTTAACTTTGATTTTACCTAAAAGATTTTATTTAAAATAAAACAGATTCTTTATTTTTTACTTGATTTATATTAAATATCTGAATATTTCATTATTATCAGCCACAAGATAAAAAGTTTGATGGAAAGTTTGAAGAAGCTCTTCTTCGACGATGTAAAATTCTGCTTCCAATTATTGAAATTTACAAAAGAGTTCTTTTAAATAATAGCTCTTAGAAAATCCTGCAATTTTATCCAGTTTTATTATTATTTTAATATGATGTTTTATCTTATTCTAAAATAAGAATTTAATTAGAAATTTTTTAGAAAGTTCTCAGTAAAGAATGTTACAGTAAAGAATATCTGAATAACATACTTTAACAATAAATTTATAAATTCGATTTCTGTTTACCAAATTTTTAAAAAAGCTATATCATATTCAACAATATGTTATTGTATTTTAAATTTTATTAAAGGTAATATTATGTGTGTTTCAGATTTTTTGTACATAGATAAAATTTCATTGATATGTTTTATTTTGTATCCCTCTTGAATTGTTTACTTACATTGCCAAGAATATTTTCATTTCTCCAATTTCGTAAATAGAGGTCTTTATTAATTTTATAGAAGATAACAAGCTTTGCTTATATCATAAAACATCATACATACATAAGTATACATACATATGTATACATGTTTTTATAACTCTTGAAGCTTAATTAACAAAAAATTTTGAAACATTTTTCAAATTAATTTATTTAATTGTGTATGTAACAAAGTATATTAAATATATTAAAGTATATTAAATAATAAATATATAACGCAAAATATAAAACGTAATTTATTAATGAAAAATTAAATAAATAATAAATATGACACGTACAACATAAAACATTTTTAATTTATTTATCTGAATTTTGTCGCAATTAAATTGTCTTAAATTTTTCTATCTTTATTAGAGTGCTATCAATATCAATACTATAGAAAAATACATGAAAGATGAGGATAAAAATCCTCTTGGAATCTTCTTCGACTGTCGAGAACGACAGATCAGAGATTTCCCAACTATATATAATGTACACGAGACATTTTTCTCCGACATCTTAGTGAAGCTCAGTTGGTCTCATTAAGCCTTCCAGAGAATCCCAAACCCCTCGTCAAGAAAGAGCTAGCCGAAAAGAAAGCTCGCGGGATTGAAAAATCGCTCGACGTGACGCGGCAAATTGCGTCATCGTCGACGAAATAACTCGCCATAATTATCGCTACCTGAATAATTGCGAACGTCTCGTTATCGTGCCCGCGTGACTGTCTGCCAGGACTGACGGGAACCGGAGCCGGCCGTTAAATGGAAATAATTCCCCTAGGACAGTTTTCCGTGACCTGTTTAATTCTTCCCTCGTATTTTCCAACCGGCATGGAATACGCTAATGCTCTCATTTAACTGTTCTTCATTTAACATTCTCCACTATCTCATTAATACATATATTAATACGAACTCCACGGAGGAAATACAATCCTCGTATAGATCAGAAGCAGAAGTGCGCGTATATAGGCGTAGGATGCGTGGTAGAAACTTGAATTCCGTAAAGTTGCATTAGCCGCGCTTAGAAATTTAACTGAAGTTCGATCCGCTTTACAACGTGATATCAAAATGTAGCACGTAGTTCGAATAGTTTCCTTGAGATTGAGGTACATGCTCTCCCTAACTGTTGTAAGTTAGAAATGTTTCAAGAGTTTATAATAAGAGAAAAGTTTGTGTATTGCAGAATACGCAAAATTCTTATGTAAATGTGTCATATTGTAATGTGAATACACAATAAGTAACGAAAAGACCTCATCAATCTGAATTGGATCTTAATGCTTATAGATAATATTTCGGTGTAAATTTATATATCCAGTTCTACAACTGCGCGCCGAATCATTTTCTTCAGTCTTTAAATACAATTTTAAACCAAATTGGAGTAGCAATATCATTAATTAAATTGTCAAATAATATCTCATGTGAAACTTTCGAGACTCGAGATATAGATCTTTCGGGAAAAAGAGAATAAAGTAAATAATATTTTTTTAATGTTATTACATTTGAGAGAGGATAATTAAAATTTAACAAAAGTAAAGTTAAATTAAATTTGATAAAATTTTTTATTTTGTCGCAGTTTATCGCTGTTAACAATAAAATTGTTTTATTTTGTAAAAATAACAAAACTTGATAATTTAGATAGACATTGAATTGAATGTCTTACTCACAGTTTCCGTTATAGAATTACATGAATTGTTAAATAACATCTTCTCTTTTAAGTTAAGAAAATGATATTAAACTGAACACGTAGAAATTTTACATCTCGATTATTATACGACATTGCTCTGAAAACGTCTGTCGATGAACAGCTTCCTGTCTCCGAAAGGGAAGTACGATGGAAGATTTTTACGCTCGAAAAACCTCAATAGATAGATGCGCGGCTCTTAAAGAACGAATGTCCAATGGGGTACATCCAAGGGGCATTGAATGGTCCCCGTTGGCAAGTACAAGTGATGACGGCCACGAAAAAGTGGACTGCGTACGCATTATGAAAGAAATATCAAATGGAGTGGAAAACACAGCAACCCTTGGTCGGTGCTTTCCACTTTTCTCGCCCCTTTTCTTATACCCGACTCCGTCTCGTCCGCGCGACGGTCCCATTGTAACTGGACTTCGAAGTTTCGTCGCAGCTGTCGGTTCAACACGTTGAGTTACAGTCACTCCATCAAGTTCGCTACGAATGGAGCAGTAGAAAGCGTGGCAATTGGTGGCTTTTACCTCTAACTTGCGAAAAATGCGAGAAAATTCCGGGAACTTGCTTCGCCAAAATGCGGATGCCACGGCAAGGAGTACACTCGAAACTTTGACTCTTCGATCTGGTGGAGAGCTCGTCTCGTAATGTATTTACGACGGATTCAAGAGGTGATTTTGTTCGATTAAACTGGATTTATACTTCAATCGGACAACAATTTAACAATGTTTCCTTGTGTCGATTCCCAACTTTATTTTCGAATTGTGTAAAACGCGAATGATGTAAATAATTTCTCTTAGTATATTCCATTTGAAAATACATTTTACGATTATATTTGCGAGATATCTTCCGCGCACTCTTGAAATGCTGTTTATTCTTTTCTCAAAAGGATTTATAGAGCAATTCATAGTTCGTTCTTACTTTAAGACCATATTAAACAACGTCTTAAAGTATTAATGCAGCTCTCTGATTGATTTATGATATCTTAAAACTGTACTTAAAATACAGTATTCAAATATAAGAATCGATTATGAAGATCGGCTATAATTTCTTATAGATTTTCTAAATGAGCGATGCATGTGTTAATAATAATTTATTAAAATTAATAACTAAGAATTATATGAAAACTAAGAAAATAGTGTAATTTATATTTGTTCTTTTCAAAGATGTTTTAGTTGTACATTATCAACCAAAGTATTAGCGAAGAAATAGCGGTGAAAAAAGTCAATATCAGCCAAAAAATTTTAATCGTAAATACGCTGCAAAATTAATTGTAAAAGATAAAACAACAAATAATTTGGCTTATAATGTCTTATACAAAACAAATTGTATTTTGCTTCAATTTTAGCTCAAAAAGTAACTTTTAAAAGAATAAACGGATCCAAATTCCAAATAAACCTTTGCACGAATATTTATTAACGTTTTATTAGAATGTATTAAAATTTATTTTTATTCGTGAACTATTTTTTCATCCAATTTACAAATAAGTACTACAAAAAGCGATTTCATATAAAAGGCAAACAGAAAATTAAATAACTTTTATAGACCAATAAAAGAATTGTGCTCAAATTTTACACAAATATTCAGACGTAATAATGGAACAATTTACAAAATTTTTATATTTTTGATAATGAATTTGAGATATAATACAACGTCGTTATTTTTTATTGAAATTGTTTTTTTTCCTTTAGTATATAATATTCAAAATTTTTTAATATTAACTTTCTTACTTATTTATTGAATTATTTTGCAAAAAGATAATATATAGATATAGATTTATGGAAATATAAGTAAGTTTATTCAAAATTCTATGCAGTTCCTAAAATTTAATTTATTAACGGAACAATGGAAGAGAAAAATAATTAAATTAAATCGAACGAAAAAGCTTGCGGAACAAAACGTGCTATATTCTATTTTCCATACGAGTCCGAGCGTGCTAGTCGAAAGCAATTCGGCGTCCTGAAACGCGTGTGTAAAATCAGTGATTCGTATCGCCTGGGAGCAACATATTCCATAGTAACGCAAATACAGGATTCGGCATATTGCGTCAGTAAACACCGCATTCATGTGTATTCACGTTGAAACGTGGGGACACACACGGCAAAGCCTGCAATAGAGATGAAACTCGGCGTTAAGCGTTTGCCTAGATACATACTTACGCGACATGCATAGATGTCTGCCTCTTTATAGACTGGGATATCGCAAGATTTCAGCTACAATAATAAGTACGGTATAGAAGACTGAAGTAAATCATAATTTGATTATATCATGAAATTTTTATCGAGAGCTTCCATTTAACCCTTTACGCCTACCGGCGCGGCGCGATAGCGATACGTTTGAGATCACTCTCTTTTACTTTATAAACTGCTCGTTTAATTTTTATAAAACTTAACCTATGGGATAATTTGATAATATTTTACTCGAATCTAATAAAAAATAAAGAATTTAATATAGTCAGAAAAAATAATTTAATTATCATAAACTCAGTTTTAAAGGCTTTTAATTGCGAAGTAATCAATTTTCCAATTTAATTTTATTTAAAGCTCATATCATATCATAATGTTGTGTAAACAGTTAATACTGATTTCCAAACTGACTTTCAAATTTCGATTGTGAATCTGTGACATTAGATCCTCTTTTATGAAGATTTTACAAGATTACCTTTTGAAATTCGATATTTTCAGGCTACATTCAAACTCAAAGGACCTCCTAAAATCGAATTTCACGATGAAAGATTTTTTTTAATTTGAATTTTAAAATTCTGAAATCAAATTTAAATTCAAGACTCCCAAAAATCTTTAGAAAGCAACATCTTACATAATTTACTTTATTAGAAAACTCCGATCCTCACAAAATTAAAGATTAGATAATTTTCTAGTCGAGATTTCAAAATCAATGATCTATATCTAATATCTTTGTGTTCTGAACAAAAACGCCAACTTTATTCAACATTATTATAATATTCGGAAAAAATTATAATATTCGGTGGCGAAAGATGCAATACATATCCAGACGACGGTCTAAAGTAACTGATGTATTAATAATACGAGATTATTTTTTTCAAGTCGGATGAATTGCGGTCGACTAGTCCAAGCGTGATTAATATGAATACTAACATCGCGGAAATTCGTTTCGCCGCGGTGACGGATTTCGCGCGAGTGCCATAGCTTAATCGCCCCGTGTTGGCGCACACGATTTAATTAGTTCTCGGACCCGTGATTGCCCTTGTCATCTTATGAATATGCGCTATGAACATTTATTTCAAAATTCGTTAATTCGAAATCTTCGGCATAAAATGGTAGTGGGTCGACACTCCGCACTCGAGCGCAATAGCTATTTTTCGTAGCAATATGCTAAATATGTCAATTTTACTGCATTAAAAGATTGTAAAAAGGATTGAAGGTGCGTAAATATTATTTGATCTCCCAATACATCACATTGCACCTTTTTGCAGTGGAATATTATATACGCAGATATTACACGAAAGATAATTACAGTTTTCTAAATCTAATTAAGTTTACTGAAATGTTGCAAAATTGATATAAAATGATCTCGAATTCGAATATCAGAATGACGTACGTCAAAGTACGTCAACATAGCGACACACGGAATAAATGATGAATTTGCTGAAATATCTAAAAATTTAAATACAGACTTGAAAATAATTTTGTTAGATCATAAAAATAATTATAAAGAAAATTTAAGCATGATGAGCAATGCTGGAAAAAGTTGATATTCTAGCACTACCTTGAGAATTCTATATAATTTCAGATCTGTATCTTATTAATTAAATTTTTAAACACAACTTCAGCAAACAACACTTCAGCAAATTTTGTTCTTTCTGTATATTTATTTTAGTTTTTCTAGATATCACTGTGTGTCGTCTTTAAGATCATTCTACTACGTGGAAATGTGCAAACGTATCTACACACGTTATTTAAATATTCTATATTACGTTTATGCTAGCAAAGTATGCAGCAGATCGGACATGAAACTTTTTCCAGAGGCATTTTAGAGGTTCCTGCTTTCCTTATTAGACCGTGTTTTTGGTACGAAGTTGTAATGAAGCGGTCACACCGCGGTACAATGTCCTAACATTGTGGTCGAACGAAGGCGACTTTTCTACCGCTGATATCACGGCGACTACATGTTTCAGCAATGCGGTCGCGCAAACAAGCAGCAAGGGGTAGAATGTTTGCGGCGAGTTCTATACGGACAGAAAGCCGCAGGAAACCTCACCGCGAGTCAGTAGATATACCGTCGTATACGACGCGCACAATGCCAGAGCTTACGAATTTTGCGGAAAACTCATCCATGCGTGCATCATACGTGACCGTGCATTGCGTTATATAACTCTGAGAGAGTAATTGTGGTCGCTCCGAGTGTGAATAGCGATTACTGAATATAGTTGGAGAATTCACGCAACGCACTCCGTCGCTTCGTGCCATAATTTGTACCTCCCCCGAGAAACATATGCTGTTAGTCCTATAGATCTATTTCGGCAATAAAATTATTTATCATATGCGCAACGATAACTGCAACATGACAAATTCCCTTTGTAATATTAAAATCGATTTAAATTCCTATCTTTTTAATTATATTATTACTATTACCCTAATAATGCCAATAATGCTCATTTTTCTTGCCTAGGTTTTTACGTTTCTTAATTAAAGAGAAAAAGAATTTCAATAATATCTTTCTAACGTTATTAATTTGAAGAGAGTTAATTTAGACTTTATAAAATAATTACAGTTATATTAAAAAAGAGTAGAAATTATGCAAAAATTACATTATTTTAAACTTATTAAATTGCATTATCTTGATAAAAGGCCTGTCAGCCGTTTCTGTATTATTAAATGAGATATTCCATACTTGAATCCAGGAAAACTAATTTAAATTTAATTTAACTTATATAGATCAGCTAAATATAATTTAATTAGTTATATCTAGTACCAAATTTACATAAATTTATAAAAGCGTCTCTTTGTAACTTTGATTAACTTACTGAAACTGAACATGGAAACATAACTACTATACAACTATCGTATTCTACATCGTAGGAAAATAGTCACTGCTCTCGATGGACTAATAAATCTTGAGCGGCTGGTGCGCCGTTCAAGCTCCAACCAAAGCGGATTCGATCAGCAAACTTCCCGAGGTTTGTTCCGTTAACGTGTGGTTTAATCGAGCGAGGCCGCGCTTGGTTAAAAACTTTCCAGCCTCATTCGATAATAATATTCGTTTCAAGCGCGAACGAATCAAGTGATGTGCACTAATTGTCGGAGAGAAAGTAGTTTAAGTCAACGTATATATGTGTGCCGTGACGTGATACCGTTATTCTCGAATTAGTTTTGATGTCTGACTTTAACGCCGTTACCATTTCTAGCCGTGATAAAACCGATTCTTTCGTTTCCCATATCTTTCCTTATTCTCGCCGGTAGGTCCACTTCTAAAAGCGCAGTGCGACAAAAAATAGGACATAAAAGAGCTTAGTCGTGAGTGCAAAAGTGAACGTCAGTACACTTAATCCTGGAATTACAGGAATAAGCGAAAATTATATGTTAGTTGACGAGAACTATTTTATAAGGTTGCAAAATGGATACATATTATTAAACATATCATAATATTATATATTATTATATTATGTATCTATGTTGCAGTTTTACAAAGTTCTAGAATAAATAAATAAATACACTCACACACACACACACACACACACACACACACACACACACACACACACACACACACACACACACACATATATAAACGAATGAAATTATATATATTATTTTATTATATATTTAATAATTTCATGAATTTTTATTGTTTTATTTTAGTCGAACAAATTTTATCAGATTTCACGTCGAATGTTGCCAAATAAAATGAAATATGGGGATATCGCGACTGGGTGGATTTTTCAATCTGGTTCTTTTCATCAATCGTCAGATAAATATCGTGATATCTGTCATTTACCGAATGCGGAAGATGTAATCTGATTTTAAGCGATCGTCAATGCATTGCCACCCATTTCGACGTCCATCGCACAAAACAAATAGTATCAAATTCAAAGAGGATGTTAATTTAAATCGGCGTCCGCACGATGGTTTAAACCGGATATATACCAGTTGTCGGTGCAGACCACTTTGCTTCCGGTTTGCCACATAAACGCGACTGCCAACAGTTTGCTCTCGAGTTGTTTACAAACATTGTTTCACATTTGTGTGACTCCCCATCTCCCTCTTCCCAAATGCATGGTTGAGAATTATCGATAGCTTTACCTATCGCATACAACTGTGTATATACACGCACATACATACACATACACATACACGCGCGCGCGCGCGCACAAACGTATAAAGGGTGTTTTGAATATATTAGGATATCTTAAGGATATTCTCAATATATAGCTATATCCTGAGTGTTAAAATATCATCACCTCTTTGGAAGGCATCAGCACGATAGGAATTTTTCAAGACTATTTCAAGACATTATAAAGATATGTAGTTATTTTTATCATCATGTTGATGCTTATTATATTTACATATCTCTATAGGTAAATATGTTTGAAATAATATCAAATATTAAAAATTTTTAATGAGTACTATAGATATAACATATACATATATCGACATATATTAATTTCGTGTAATTAATTTGAAAAATGGTTAATTTTTTCAATTATTTAATTTGCAGTTTTCAAATATGTTTTTTATATGTTTATATGTACACAGAAAGAGTTTTGCTGAAATATCTAAATAATTGGCTAGATACACATTTTTTAATAATTTTGTTGGAGAGAGAGAGAGAGAGAGAGAGAGAGAGAGAGATTATCAAATTATATAATAATTATGTAAAACATTCAAGCTGGTTGCTAGAATATCAAAATGTTTTGCAACATTAGTCATCATGTATGAATGTCCCACAAAATTATTTTAATGGTCTACATTATTAGATGTCAAAACAATAATAGTAATACAATCTTTTGTGTCAAATAATATTTTGTTCTTTTCCATTTATATGTCAAAATGTAAATCAATCCATATAGTTACTTTTAACGTAAAAACATTCATATTTTATTATATGCATTTAATGAATAACAAGCTAAATTTAAGTTAAATTTTATAAATTTTCTTAAGTAAAATTGTTTAATTTGATAATTAAATTTTTATATTGAATAGAAGCAATGGCAACTTATAGGAAATAATTAAAAATATTTCAAAGTGGATATAATTATAAATTTAACAGTATAACAAATTATCTTCAGATCTATTTTTCTAAATTTTTAAACATTTCAACAAAACTTTTTTTCCATAATGTGTAAATTAAGATAGATGTCTACGTCAAAAGATTGCAACTTGAAAGCTGTTATAAAAATTCATACACATATAAAGTTGTTGAAATGATACAATCTAATTGCAGTTATTATACATATCGTGCATCATGAATAATTATATTATACAAAGATTTATGCGTACAGTCTTGTCAAGCAGTGATAGACAGTTGCGATACATACTTCTACCTGTGGTACATACATACATGGTTGTTGAACCATTAACCAAATGTTCTCTGCAGAACGTACGTATAATGATTTCATACTGTGCAGTAATTAATTATGCTTAACGAGGTTAATAATACAGGTTCCGGAAGAAGAGATTTCATAGTGGCAAAGGGAACCTGCGGGGTATAATGCCATGCTGATCGCGCGAGTTCAAAGCGCAGACAAGAGGCTCGATCGAAGTCGCGTAATCTGGCGTATGCGAACTTCCGAGGTTTTAATGTGCCCCGGAGGTAATCGGCAACTCCGATGAATCCGAGGCTGTTGTAATCGCAAACTACGTAATCTGTGTAATTCGCGACCCACTTTTCTGATGAATATATTGGATCGCTTGGAAAATAATGTCCCCGTCTCACCATTTACATAATTTCGAATTCGAGAACTGGTACCGCGAGATAAATTGTTGTTTAATATATTTTGCAAATTTGACACTATTCTCGATGAAAAAAAAATTACATTCAGTTTCGAATAGGTCGTTTTTTCGATGATACTTTTAACTCTTGATAAACTTAAATACGAGTTGCTTGAGACTTGAATTTATTTCCATTACGGGACACAAGGGATAGCGCTTACTAGGAAAAATTGAGAAGGGAAAAGTGGGAAAGATTGGGAAAGGTAGAGAGCGCCGGACGGTTACTTTGGTTGTCCGGAAATTAAGAATAAAAAGAATTGGCTGTCCGCCAGATCGTGTTACGCGAACAAATCCGGACAACTAATAATGAAACGAGCTATATAGTACCGCGACCAACCGAGCGACTACGGGCGTGTCTATAAATTTACGACAATTTACTATAACGGCCGGCGGCCACGAGACTCGCGGCGGTAACGGAAAAGCTAAATTAAAATTTCGGTCCGGCGTATCGGACCGGAAAGAAAAAACGGGAACGATTGAAATGAAGGCCGAAATTGTAGATGAAACGAACAATCGCATGCAAGCCTGTATATGTATTCGAAGAAGTTCTATTGCATTCGCTTGAATCGAATTTTTTAAAAACGATATGCTGCCTCTCTTGTTTTGTTCATTTCTACAATATTTTAAGCATTTTTTATCTTGAAAATAAAAAGAATTTCATTTAAATGAAGTAATTGATAGTAATCAGTTTGTGTTTCATACACAGAATTCAATTTAATATTAAAAATTATTTTATTATTATTTGATGTATTAAAAGCATTAAATAACAGCATTTAAAATCAGTAATTATTTTTCAATATTAAATTCCTAAAAGGGATATTTTTCATAATTAGTATTATGTAATTTTATAATTCAATATATATATATATACTCTTATAAGAGAAAGTCTCGAAAAAATAAGTTGTAATATCGCATATGAGTTGCAATATCAATAATTTTAAATTAAAAATACTTTTATGTTTTTTTTAATTACCAAATACGCAGAACATAAAAACAATATTTTATATAGTGCTGCACTGTACCGTGAAAACAGATAAAAGTTGATGTTTCATGACGTGGCAGATTGAAACTATTTTTGATAGTGCCATGCCAATATATAAAAACCAATTTGGTCCGAAATTTTTCTTGTGAAACTGATTGGCAGAAATCTGATATTGACCATGCCAAAAATTTGAAATTGTACAAAAAAATATTGACTGACTTTTTTTTCTGCAACATAAATATTGAAAGATTTTTTTTCTTTTTATTATTATCATTATTATTTATATCTAAAGTAATTATATTGTATCTGCATTTTTAATTTTATAGAAAATCTATTACGTGATATTTATGTATGAAAAATTAGTACTGACTGACTCGATAAAATTCTGTTTATAAGTGTTATATATCTTTTGTTATTTCTCCCTCCCCACACACGCGCACACACACACACACACACACACACACACACACACACACACGCGCGCGCGCGCGCGCACACACACACACACACACACACACACACACACACACCCACACACACACACACACCCGAACCAACCTATCT